>MDSV01145319.1_pt1 | contig 18091 bp, 16 predicted proteins | sample 810851 | NCBI WGS metagenome assembly MDSV01 (sample SAMN05326640, study PRJNA326480) | marine metagenome | isolation source: seawater | place: Atlantic Ocean: North East | collected 2012 | reverse complement strand
TTTGTTCCTTTAATTGGGTTTTTTTTAAAGCTTTTTGGTTCTGTTTTTGCTTTTAATGTGTCATTCATGCATTTATCAATATCTTGTTTTTGTCCATAAAGACACTATATACAATGTCGTATGAGTGATTTCAAAAACCAAAGCCCATGGGGAAGCCCTCCAGGAGGAGGCGGAAATGGTGGATTTAGAAGAGGACCTACTCCACCAGATATTGAGGAAATTGTAAAAAAAATTCAAAATACAATTAATAAATTTACAGGTGGTGGAAAAGGTGGATCAAAACCAGTTTTATTTGGCTTAATTATTTTGGCAATTATATGGGCTCTAAGTGGTTTATATAGAGTATTACCAGATGAACAGGGTGTAGTTTTAAGATTTGGAAAATTTGTAAACACTACTCAACCAGGCTTAAATTATCATTTTCCTTTTCCAATAGAAGCTGCATTAACTCCAAAAGTTACAAAAGTTAATAGAATAGATATTGGTTTTAGATCAGAAAGGGATAGCGGTTTTACATCTGGAGGAGTAGCAGATGTTCCTGAAGAAAGTTTAATGTTAACTGGAGATGAAAATATTGTGAATATCGATTTTTCAGTATTCTGGGTTATTAAAAATGCCGGTAATTTTTTATTTAAAATTCAAGATCCTCAAGGAACTGTAAAAGCAGCAGCAGAAACAGCTATGAGAGAAGTTATTGCAAGATCAAATATTCAACCAATTTTGACTGAAGGAAGATCTTTAATAGAAACAGATACTCAAATAATAATTCAACAAATTTTAGATGAATACAATAGTGGTATTCAAATTACTCAAGTGCAAACGCAAAAGGCTGACCCACCAGATCAAGTTATTGATGCATTTAGAGACGTTCAAGCAGCTAGAGCTGATATGGAGAGATCTAAAAATGAAGCAGAAGCTTATGCGAATGATGTAATACCTAGAGCACGAGGAGAGGCTGCAAAAATTTTACAAGCTGCAGAAGCTTATAAAAAAGAAGTTGTTGCAAAAGCAGAAGGTGAAGCAAGTAGATTTCTTTCAATTTATAATGAATATGCAAAAGCGAAACAAGTAACTCAAGAAAGAATGTTTTTAGAAACAATGGAAAAAGTGTTAGCAGATATAAATAAAATTATAATAGATAAAAATTCAGGATCAGGTGTAGTTCCATACCTGCCATTACAAGAATTAAAGACAGGTACAAACTAATGAAAATTGGAAAAATCTTACTACCATTAATAATTGTTGTTGCCATAACTATTTTCTTTTCAGTGTTTATAGTAAAAGAGGTTAATCAAGCTATTGTTTTGCAATTTGGTGATCCAAAAAAAATTATTTTAAAACCTGGATTAAACTTTAAAATACCATTTATTCAAAATGTGGTATTTTTAGATAAAAGAATTTTAAATTTAGATACCCCTCCGGAAGAGGTAATTGCATCTGACCAAAAACGTTTAATAGTTGACGCATTTGCAAGATTTCAAATTGTAGATCCGTTAAAATTTTATATTTCAGTTGGAAATGAAAGAGTTGCAAGATCAAGACTTGCAACAATTATAAATTCGAGAATAAGAAACGTATTAGGACAGCAGGAATTACAAACTTTGTTATCGCAAGACAGATCTAAACAAATGGCTTTAATTCAAGAAGGAGTAAATAAAGAAGCAGAAAATTTTGGTATAAAAATTGTTGATGTGAGGATTAAAAGGGCTGACCTCCCACAGGCTAATAGTGATGCGATATTCAGAAGAATGCAAACAGAAAGAGAGAGAGAAGCAAAAGAATTTAGAGCAAAAGGAGCTGAGATGGCAGTAACCATTACTTCAACTGCAGATAAAGAAGTAACAGTTATTTTAGCTGATGCTCAAAAAAAATCTGAGATTATGAAAGGAGAGGGCGACGGTGAAAGAAATAGAATATTTGCCAATGCTTTTGGTAAAGATGCAGAATTTTTTGCTTTCTATAGATCAATGCAAGCCTATGAAAAATCTTTAATTGGTGGTGAAACGTCATTAATTCTATCTCCAGATAGCGAATTTTTTAAATTTTTTGGAAATATAAAACCTAAAGCACAATAATTTTTTATGAAGGAATTGATCATAGCTTTTGGTCTTTTCTTGTTTATTGAAGGGATTTTATACGCCTTATTTCCATCAAAAATGAAAAGTATGTTGCAAAAATTAAATCAAGTTACCGATAATCAGTTAAGAACGGGTGGATTTGTATTTGCAATAATAGGATTTATTATTATCTGGTACTTAAAAGGATGAAAAATTATTTTAAACTACTTGTAGTCATATTTATTTTTTTAAATATTTCTTTTGCCGCCAATACAAAAGATGTTCCTTCTTCATTTGCAGATTTAGCGGAAAGATTAATGCCGTCTGTTGTCAATATTTCAACAACAACTACGGTAACATCTCAATCAAATCCTTTCCCTTTTCAATTTCCTCCAGGATCTCCTTTTGAGGACATGTTCAAAGATTATGACACTCCAAAACAGAGAAAAACTAGCGCACTAGGTTCTGGCTTTATTATTGATAAAAAAGGAATAGTTATTACTAATAACCATGTAATCCAAGGTGCTGAGGATATAGTTGTAAAAGTAAACGGGGACCAAGAATTTAAAGCTAAAGTTTTAGGTGCCGATCCAGAAATGGATATAGCAGTTCTTCAAATGGAAACAGATGAAAAATTTACTCCAGTAAAATTTGGAGACTCAGATAAAGCTAGAATAGGAGATTGGGTTATAGCCATTGGAAATCCTTTTGGACTTGGAGGAACAGTTACCTCAGGAATTATATCTGCAAGAAACAGAAGCATTGGATTATCAAGATATGAAGACTTCATACAAACAGATGCATCTATTAATGTAGGTAATTCTGGGGGACCATTATTTAATATGGATGGAGATGTTATTGGAATCAATACTGCAATTTTAGGTCAATCAGGATCGATTGGTATTGGTTTTTCAATACCGTCAAATAGTGCGAAAAAAGTTATTAACCAGTTAATTGAATTTGGAGAAACCAAAAGAGGATGGCTAGGTGTTAGAATTCAATATGTTAGTAAAGAAATTGCAGAAGTTGAAAAATTAGATAAACCAAGGGGAGCCTTAGTTGCAAGTGTAGCAGATAATAGTCCATCCGATGATGCTGGAATTAAGCCAGGTGATATTATTTTAGAATTTGATGGAAAACTTATAAATGAGATGAGCGAATTACCTAAAATTGTTGCAGAAACAGATGTAGGGAAAAAAGTAAAAGTAAAAGTTTGGAGAAATCAAAGAGAACTAATAAAAGACATTATTCTTGGTAGGTTAGAAACTTCTTCAGATTTTAAATCAAAGGGAAAAGTTACAGAAAAACCAAAAGAAATTACTATAGAAGGATTAAAAATTCATGTTAGATTGCTAGATAAACAAGATATCTTAGATAGAGAATTACCAAAAAGAACAACAGGGGTTGTAATAACAAAAATTGAAAAAGATAGTCCTTTAAATAATTTGGAAGTTGATAATATCATCGTAGAAGCACAAAAGCGAAAAATAAATACAATAGGTGACCTTGATAATATTGTTAAAATGACATTAAGAAGTTCTGAAAAAACATTGCTAATTGCAATTTACAATAATCAAAATCAAAGAAGATATATTGGTGTTAAGTTAAATTAATGGACATTAAGTCCAAAATAATTTTAATTTCTGGTCCAACAGCCTCAGGAAAATCAAATTTTGCAATAAAAATTGCTAAGAAAATCAATGGTGAAATAGTAAATGCAGATAGTATGCAAGTTTACAAAGAGCTTAGAATTTTAACTGCAAGACCAAAGAAGACAGAATACCAAAATATCAAACATCATCTTTATGGTTTCCAAAGTGTTAAAAAAAGTTTTTCAACAGGAGATTGGTTAAAACTTGTAACAAAAAAAATAATTGCAATTAAAAAAAGAAAAAAAATTCCAGTAATAGTTGGTGGTACCGGTTTATATTTTAAAGCTTTAACAAATGGGCTAGTTAAAATACCAAGTATTCCAATAAAGTTTAGAAACAAAATAAGATCACTGCAAAAAAAGTTGGGCCAAAAAAAATTTTACAAAAAGTTGATCAAGCTAGACAGCTTGGTAGAAAAAAAAATAAAATCAACTGATATTCAAAGATCCATTAGAGCTTATGAAGTAAAAGATTATACAAAAAAATCATTAGTTGATTGGTATGTTAATACTAAATCAAATTTTTCTGATAATGATTTCATAAAAATTTATATTGATTTTCCGAGAACGATTTTATTAGACAATATTTTAATTCGAACAGAAAAAATGATTAAATCGGGAGCTATTTCTGAGGTTAAAAAATTTTTAAATCTGAAAATAAAGAAAGATAAAACTCCAAATAAAGTGATTGGCATAGCCGAAATAAGAGACTTTATCCGAAAAAAAACTACTTTAAATGAAGTTAAAGAGAAAATTACAATAAAAACACGACAATATGCCAAAAGACAAAGCACTTGGGCCAGAGGACAGATGATGAATTGGCAAAAAATAGATCCAAAAGATATAAATAAATTTTTAAAAAAAATATAATATAGCCTTTCTTAAACTTGACCTATGAGTGCAACTTCAGCTAGATTGGCCAAATGTCAAAATTATATTCAGGTGCTGAAATTGTATTTAAATGTCTTGAAGATCAGGGGGCAAAACATATCTTTGGATATCCAGGTGGGGCAGTTTTACCAATTTATGATGAGTTAAAAAACTTTAAATCTATCAAGCACATTCTGGTTAGACATGAACAAGGAGCTGGTCATGCTGCTGAAGGTTATGCAAGATCAACAGGCAAACCAGGAGTAGTATTAGTTACATCAGGTCCTGGCGCAACAAATGCAGTTACTGCGTTAACGGATGCTTATATGGACTCCATTCCTTTAGTATGTATCTCAGGACAAGTTCCCACTCATTTAATTGGAACTGATGCATTTCAAGAATGCGATACAACTGGAATTACTCGTCCTTGTACAAAACATAACTGGCTAGTAAAAGATATTAAAGATTTAGCAAACACTATTCATAAAGCATTTGAAGTTGCAACTACTGGAAGGCCTGGTCCAGTTTTGGTTGATATTCCAAAAGATATTCAGTTTCAAAAAACAACTTACAAAAAACAAAATAAAAATAAAAAATTTAAAAAACTAAATGGTAAGTCACATAATCATTTTTCACAAAAAAGCATTGAAGAGCTAGTTACTTTAATGACCAAAGCAAACAAACCAATTTTTTATACAGGCGGTGGCGTAATTAACTCTGGCCCCAAGGCAAGTGAACTATTAAGAGACTTAGTTAATAAAACAGGTTTTCCAATAACTACAACCTTGCAAGGATTAGGTTCTTATCCAGCAGATGATAATCAATTTTTAGGGATGCTTGGAATGCACGGAACTTATGAAGCTAATAATGCAATGTATGAGTGTGATTTAATGATAAACATTGGAGCTAGATTTGATGATAGAATAACTGGAAAAATTGATGAATTTTCACCAAGATCAAAAAAAATTCATATTGATATTGATCCATCTTCAATTAACAAAAATGTAAAAGTAGATTTAGCAATTGTTGGAGATGTTAAAACGGTAATAACATCAATTTTAAAAAATTTAAATAAAAGAAAACCTAATTTTATTAAATCAAATAAACAAAAAATATCAAAGTGGTGGGAAAAAATCCAAAAGTGGAGAGCAAAAAGATCTTTAGATTATATTGGCAGTGATGAAACAATTAAACCTCAATATGCAATTGAGAGATTATATGAACTCACAAAAGACAAAGATACTTATATAACAACAGAAGTTGGACAGCATCAAATGTGGGCAGCACAACACTATAAATTTAATAAACCAAATCGATGGATGACATCAGGAGGATTGGGTACCATGGGTTATGGTTTGCCAGCTGCAGTCGGAGTTCAAGTCGCTCACCCAAACAAATTAGTAATTGATATTGCTGGCGAAGCATCAGTACTTATGACTATGCAAGAAATGTCAACTGCTGTTCAATATAGTTTGCCTATCAAAATATTTATTTTGAATAATGAATACATGGGAATGGTTAGACAATGGCAAGAACTGCTTCATGAAAAAAATTATTCTGAAAGTTATACTGCTGCATTACCCGACTTTGTTAAATTAGCAGAAGCATATGGGTGCGTAGGAATCAGAGCAAAAACACCAGAAGAACTAGATGATAAAATTATAGAGATGCTAAATACTGATCAACCAGTCATCTTTGATTGTATGGTAGATAAACAAGAAAACTGTTTTCCAATGATACCTTCAGGAAAACCGCATAATCAAATGTTATTAGGACCAAAAGATCAGAAAGAAAAGAAAATTACAGGAAAGGGTAGAACATTAGTTTAATGCCAAATTCTAAATCAGCATATAGTTCGGCAGGAAAAAAACAAAAATTTGATACTCATATTATTGTTGTTTGGGTAGATAATGAAGCAGGAGTATTAGCAAGAGTAGTAGGTCTTTTTTCTGGAAGAGGTTATAATATTGAGTCTTTGGCAGTGGCTGAAGTTGACCAAAAATTAAACATATCCAGGATAACTATAGTTACCACAGGAACTCCACAAGTAATTGATCAAATTAAATTACAATTAAAAAAGCTTGTGCCAGTTCACAAAGTTGCAGATTTTAAAAGAGAGGATGCAAAAGTAATATTTAAAGAAATGGCTTTATTCAAAATAGTAGGAAATAGAAATAAACTGGATAAAGCTTTTAAAACTTGCAAAAAGTATGATGCTGTAATATTGGACAAGACAAATAAATCTAACGTAATTCAAATAACGGCACTTAGAAGAGAAATAGATAATATGACAAAAAATTTGAAAAAATTTGGTTTAGTAAGCGTTTCAAGAACAGGGGCAGTTGCTATGACAAGAGGGGCAGAAGTATTTAAATAATTTAAAGGAGATAAACAATGAAAATGTTCTACGAAAAAGATACTGATGTAAATTTAATTAAAGAAAAGAAAGTTGCAATTTTTGGTTATGGCAGCCAAGGTCATGCTCATGCTTTAAATTTAAAAGATAGTGGTGTCAAAGAGGTAGTTGTTGCTTTAAGAGAAGGCTCGACAAGTGCTGTAAAAGCTGAATCAAAAGGTTTAAAAGTTATGAATCTATCTGATGCCGCAGAATGGGCAGATATTGTTATGATCTTAACTCCTGATGAGTTGCAGGCAAGCATTTATAAAAATCATATAGAGCAAAGAGTTAAAGAAGGAACTTCAATTGCTTTTGCTCATGGATTAAATATTCATTATGATTTAATAAATGCAAGAAAAGACTTAGATGTTTTTATGGTTGCGCCCAAAGGTCCTGGGCATTTAGTTAGAAGTGAATATGAAAAAGGAGGAGGAGTCCCTTGTTTATTTGCTGTTCATCAAAATGGGTCGGGGAAAGCAAGAGAGCTTGCTATGTCTTATGCTTCAGCTGTAGGTGGAGGAAGATCAGGAATTATTGAAACAACATTTAAAGATGAAGTTGAAACTGATTTATTCGGCGAGCAAACAGTCTTATGTGGTGGATTAGTTGAATTAATTAAAAATGGTTATGAAACCTTAGTCGAAGCAGGATATGAACCTGAAATGGCATACTTTGAAACAGTTCATGAAGTTAAGTTAATTGTTGATCTAATCTATGAAGGTGGAATAGCTAATATGAATTATTCTATTTCAAACACAGCTGAATATGGCGAATATCAATCTGGACCCAAAATAATTAATAAAGATGAAACTAAAAAAAGAATGAAAGAAGTTTTAGATGATATTCAGTCTGGAAAGTTCACTAAAGAGTGGATGGATGAATGTAAAAATGGTCAAAAAAATTTCCTTGCTACAAGAGCCAAACTAGCAGAACATCCTGTAGAAAAAGTTGGAGCAAGCTTAAGAGCCATGATGCCGTGGATTGCTAAAAAAAAATTAGTAGATAGTGACAAGAAGTAGATCTTTAATCATCAATTTGGGCTAAAAAACCCAATTTATTTTGCAATCTGAACGTGAGCATGTATGATGTTTTAACGAAAAAATTTTTTTATGTCAGACAATAATAGAGTTTATATCTTCGATACTACTATGCGTGATGGTGAGCAATCACCTGGTGCATCTATGAGTTTGGAAGAAAAGATTCAAATTGCAAGAGTATTTGACGAACTTGGAATTGATATAATTGAAGCAGGTTTTCCAATAGCATCCCCAGGAGATTTTGAAGCAGTGACAGAAGTCAGTAAAATATTAAAAAACTCAATTCCTGCTGGTTTATCTAGACACTCTAAAAAAGATATAGATAGATGTTATGAAGCTTTAAAACATGCTCCAAGATTTAGAATTCATACTTTCATTTCAACAAGTCCACTTCATATGAAACATAAACTTAATAAGTCTCCAGAAGAAGTTTATGAAGCAATAAAAGAACATGTTACTTATGCTAGAAATTACACTGATGATGTTGAATGGTCTTGTGAAGATGGAACAAGAACTGATATGGATTATATGTGCAAAACAGTAGAACTTGCAATTAAATGTGGAGCAAAAACTATAAATATTCCTGATACAGTTGGTTATACAATTCCTTCAGAATTCACAACTATTATAGAAACATTGTTAAATAAAGTTCCAAATATTGATAAGGCAATTTTATCAACCCATTGTCATAATGATTTAGGATTAGCGGTTGCAAACTCTTTGGCAGGTGTACAAGCTGGAGCAAGACAAGTTGAATGTACAATAAATGGCTTAGGTGAAAGAGCTGGCAATGCAGCTCTCGAGGAAGTTGTTATGGCAATCAAAACAAGGCCAGACCTTATGCCTTATGAAACAGGTATTAATACAACCCTTATAAACAAAGCTTCAAAAATTGTTTCAAATGCAACTGGATTTCCAGTTCAATATAATAAAGCAATAGTTGGAAAAAATGCATTCGCACATGAAGCAGGAATTCACCAAGATGGAATGTTAAAGAATAGACAAACATATGAAATTATGACTCCCGAAAGTGTTGGAGTAAAACAAACTTCTTTAGTTATGGGAAAACATTCTGGCAGACATGCTTTTAAAGATAAACTAAATAGTTTGGGATACCCAGACTTAACAGATGACATTGTTAGTAATGCATTTGCAAAATTTAAAGTTTTGGCCGATAAGAAAAAACATGTTTATGATGAAGACATAATTGCATTAGTAGATGATAGTTTAATCATTGATAATAAGGTTAATGCAATAAATTTAAAATCCTTAAAAGTTTTTGCTGGAACGGGAGAACCCCAAAGAGCAGAAATGACTTTAGATGTTTATGGTGAAGTTAAAGAAGCATCTGAGACAGGTGATGGACCCGTTGATGCGATATTTAAATGTATAAAAACACTCTATCCTCATGATGTGAATTTACAACTTTATCAAGTACATGCAGTAACAGAAGGAACCGATGCTCAAGCTACTGTAAGTGTAAAAATAGAAGAAAATGGAAAAACTACAGTAGGCCAGGCTGCTGATACAGACACTTTAGTTGCATCAGCAAACGCGTATATAAATGCTTTGAATAAGATGATTATTAAAAGAGACAAAACAGCTCCTGAGCAACCACAAAATTATGAAAATCAAAAAATGAAAGGGATATAAAAAATGGAATTTATAACGCAGTTAAAGAAATTTTGGAGCCAAGATATGGCAATTGATCTTGGAACAGCAAATACTCTTGTTGTTTTAAAAGGTAAAGGAGTTGTCCTAAACGAACCATCAGTTGTTGCCGTTGTTGACAACAAAGGCAAAAAATCTGTTCTGGCTGTTGGTGATGAAGCCAAAACTATGCTTGGTAGAACTCCTGGAAACATTCAAGCGATTAGACCTTTAAGAGATGGAGTAATAGCAGACTTTATTGTTACAGAAGAAATGATTAAACATTTTATAAAAAAGGTTCATAAAAAAACTTTAGCAAATCCTAGAATTTTAATTTGTGTACCAACTGGTTCAACTCCAGTTGAAAGAAAAGCGATCCAAGATAGTGCTTTAGCGGCGGGAGCCAGAAGGGTTCAATTAATCGAAGAACCAATTGCAGCTGCTATTGGAGCTGGATTGCCAATTTCAGAAGCAACTGGTTCAATGGTTATAGATATTGGTGGAGGTACTACTGAAATCGCTGTTATGTCATTAGGTGGAGTTGTTTATTCAGAATCTTTAAGAGTTGCAGGAGATGCAATGGATAATTCTTTAAAAGAATACATGAGAGAAGAATACAATTTAATGATTGGAGATAGTACATCAGAGAAAATAAAAAAAGATATTGGAACTGCTATACCAACAAATAATAACACCTATGCAGTAAAAGGTAGAGATATAAGATCTGGAACGCCTAAAGAAGTAAATATTTCTGAGGAAGATACTTCCGAAGCATTAAATCCAATTCTTAAAGAGATTGTTTCTGGAATTAAAAAAGCTTTAGAAAATACTCCACCAGAATTATCAGCTGATTTAGTAGATATGGGCTTAACAATGACAGGTGGCGGGTCTTTACTAAAAAATATTGATAAAAGATTTTCAAAAGAAACAGGATTACCAGTTAATATCGCAGACGATCCATTATCATGTGTTGCTATTGGAACCGGGAAAGCATTAGAACAGGAAGAGATATTTTCAGAGGTATTATCTGAGTATTAAAAATATATGGCTTCAGATACGGGTAGAGATGATTTTATAATTGCTATTCGATCGGCTTTTTTAAAAAAAGGAAATAGACAAAAATTTTCATTATTTACTTTATTAATAATTTCGACTTTAGTTTTATCATTAGAATATTTTAAATCTGGCCCTATTGAAAAATTTAGATCATTTACCAAAGATATGATCTTTAAGGGTTCTTATTTTATATCAGGACCATTTGTTTTTATTAAATCAAATTACTATAATTTTAAAGATCATATAAATATGTATGAAGATTATAATGAATTAAAAAATAAAAATTATAATTTAGAAATTTTAAAAAATGAGAATGAGTTTTACAAAGCAGAAAATAAAAAACTAAAAAAATTAATTGATGAAAAAGATATATTTTCTGAAAAATATATTTTATCAAAAATTTTACTTGATCAACAAAGTCCATTTTTAAAGTCAGTTATAATCAATAAAGGAGTTAAACACGGAGTTAAAAATGGTGTTGCTGTTAAAGAAAAATCTTATTTTGTTGGAAAAATAATCAATGTAAATTTTTTAACTTCAAGAATACTTCTGGCTAGCGATCTAAATAGCAAGATCCCAGTAATTATTGAGCCTGCAGGCGCTAATGCAATATTGTCTGGTCAAGGTCATAATAATTATGCTGAACTTGAATATTTGCCAAAACAAAAAAAAATTAAAGAAGGAGACATTGTTTATACATCTGGTGTGGATGGCATTATATCTGATGCAATCCCTATTGGAAAAATTTTTGAAAAAGATGACAATATGTTTGTTAAATTTTTTGTAGATTTTAATCAACTACAATTTGTAAAAATAAATTATTAATAATGGCCAGAACAAATGTACAAAGAATTTATAAAAATTTTATTCATTCGTTTCCAATAATTTTTTTATTTTTTATCGCTTTTACAGGTTTTGATTTAAATTTCTTTTTATTTAAATTAAGCTTTTCTTTTAATTTTATTTACGTAGTAATTTTTTATTGGGTTATAAAAAAACCTGATAGATTAGGATATGGCTTAATATTTTTAATTGGAATAATTAATGATGTTGTTCAAAATTTTCCAATAGGAATTTCATCAATTAATTATCTAGTACTGTGTGCTATTGCTTCGTTCATTAGAGCTAGAACTTTAGTGCCAAGCTTATTGTATGATTGGATATTATTTTTAGTTGCAATCTTAATTGTAAGTTCAGTTAACTATACTATTCTAACAATAGTATTTTCTTATCCAATAAAATATGGTTCTTTAATGCTTAGTTCATTTATCACATTTTTAATATATCCAATATTATCTAAACTATTTAATAGATTAAACATAATTGAAATGAGAGAAGAAAGTGCAGAATAGAGGAAGTAATTTTAAAAAAGGAAGAATAATTTCAAGAAGGTTATTTATTTTAACTGCTGCAAAATTACTTTTGTTAGCTGGAATAACTTCACGCTTATATAGTTTGCAAATTTCAGATAGGGAAAAATATGAAATCTTATCAGATAAAAATAGAATTAGAGAATGGAAAACTCCTCCTCAGAGAGGATTTATTACCGATTATTTTAATAAAATTTTAGCTGATAATGATCGAGTTTTTCAAGTTCATTTGGTATTAGATGAAATAAGAGATTTTGATGAAATTTTATTTAGACTTAAAAATATAATTAATTTAACCAATAATGAGATTAAAAAAATCTATAAAATAAAAAAAAAATTGAAACCATGGGATACGTTAGTTGCCTCAGACAATCTTAATTGGAGTCAGTTTTCAAAATTAAATTTATATTTACATGAATTAGAAGGTGTCAAGCCTGTTGTTTCATCTTCTAGATATTACCCTTATGGCGACAACTTAGTACATGTAGTTGGTTATGTTGGTCAAGCAAGTATAAAAGACATTGAAAGAATGAAAGAGATTAAAGAAAATCTTGTGCCTGGTTTAAAAGTTGGAAAATCTGGAATTGAGTATTCTAATGAAAAATTACTAATTGGTAAATATGGTATTAAGAGATACGAGGTTAATTCTTCTGGAAAAAGAATAAGCCAATTGGAGTATATTAAAGAGTCGCAAGGCAGCAAGATTAAAACGACGGTTGATCTTGAGGTACAAAAATATGCTCAAGAGTTATTAAAAGGAAAAGCAGGATCTATATGTGTAATGGATATTTACACAGGAGAAATTGTAGCGATGGCGTCGTCGCCTACCTATGATCCAAATAAATTCACTCATGGTATAAATCATAAAGATTGGAACGAAATAAGAGATAATCCATTAAAACCTTTGGTAAACAAGTCTATAGCTGGACTTTACTCGCCTGGTTCTACTATCAAACCCTTAGTCGCTTTTGCAGCATTGGAACACGGTATTTTGAAACCTAATTTTAAGGTTAGATGTAAAGGTCATGTTGAAATGTACGGTCAAAAATATCATTGTTGGAAAGATAAAGGTCATGGATATATGTCTTTACGAAATGCCATAAAACAATCTTGTGATATATATTTTTATGAAATGGCAAGAAAACTTGGCGTTGATAAGCTTGCAGTTATAGCTAGAGAATATGGTTTAGGATCTAAAATTTTAGGAGATATTTACTTTGATGAAAAGGCAGGATTAGTGCCCGACACCAAATGGAAAAAAAATAATCTAGGAAGAGGTTGGCTATTAGGAGAAACTATAATTAATGGAATTGGCCAAGGATATATTCAAACTACTCCTTTACAGCTCTGCTTAATGACTGCTCAATTAGCGAATGGCGGATATAAAATCAAACCTCATATTATTAGTGATGAAAGTGTAAGTTTTGAAGAAATAAAATCTAAAATTGAAAATGATAAAACTAAAATTGAATTTTTGTTAAACAATCAAACCAGTTTAAAACAAATAAAATCTTCTATGAGGTTATATAAAAATTCTAAAAATATTAAATTTGTTTTAGATGCAATGTTTGGTTCTACCAATGAGCAAGGAGGAACATCTTATAGGTCTAGATACGATAATACAAAATATCAATTTGCTGGAAAAACTGGAACGTCTCAGGTTAGAAGAATTACCAAAAGAGAAAGAGAATTAGATTTAAAACAATCTCAAATTGAATATAAAAATAGAGATCATGCTTTATACATTGCTTTTGCACCATACTCAGAACCAAGATATTCAATCAGTGTTTTAATTGAGCATGGAGGATCAGGAAGCAAGGCAGCAGCGCCACTTGCAAGTAAATTAATAAAAAAAATCATTGATCGTCATCATTTAAGAGAACAAACTAGAAAAGCAAATATAGCCATAGTATAATGTTAACCGAAAGACTTCATACATCTAAATATTCAGTTTTTGATAAATTTTTGGCTTTAGATTATTTTTTAATATTAATTGTAATGCTAATTGGTGCAATTAGTGTTTTCGCTATTTATTCTACTGAAAGTGGTGAATTTTCTTACTACACAAAAAATCATTTAATAAGATTGTTATCATTTTTTGTAATGTTTTTATTTCTATCTTTCATCAGAATATCTTTTTGGTATCGAAATGCCTATATATTTTATGTCATTTGTTTAATTTTATTAATCACAGTTTTACTATTTGGTATAACTGCGTCAGGCTCAAAAAGATGGGTTAGTTTATATTTTTTAAATTTACAACCATCAGAGTTAATGAAAATTGCAATAATTTTATGCTTTGCAAGATACTATCATCGAATTCAAAGTGCCGATGTTCAAAGTTACAAATTTTTATTGATACCGATGATATTATTAATTATTCCTTGCTACTTAGTCATAACCCAACCAGATTTAGGAACGTCTATTTTAATTGCTGGAAGTGGCATACTTATTATGTGGCTTGCAGGTATTAATATAAAATATTTTGTATATTCTGGATTGTTGCTTTTAGTTTCAATGCCTTTTGTAATTTCAATTTTAAAACCATATCAAAAATCTAGAATATTGACTTTTTTTAATCCAGATAGAGATCCATTGGGAGCAGGTTATCAGATTATTCAATCTAAAATTGCTATTGGATCTGGGGGTTTTTTTGGAAAAGGATTTCTGAAAGGAACTCAAAGTTATTTAGAATTTTTACCAGAAAAACATACAGACTTTATATTTACTCTTTTTTCTGAGGAGTTTGGTTTCTTAGGTTCTATTTTATTACTACTTTTGTATATACTATTAATTTATCGAGTAGTAAGCATAGGATTTTTTACTAGAAGTTTTTTTGCTAAGCTTTTTTGCTTTGGTTTCGCATCAGCAATTTTTTTATATGTATTTGTCAATATCTCAATGGTTTTAGGTTTGCTTCCTATAGTTGGCGCACCTTTGCCTATTATGTCATATGGAGGCTCCTCTATGCTATCAATTATGTTGGGTCTAAGTATTGTTATGAGTTCTAGAATTTATAGCCAAGATCAAATTTCAAATTATTAAATTTTAACATTTGTGAAAACATTTAACTTTTCAAATCTTGTTAAAATAGAAGATATAAATAAAGTTTATGATAAAAATTTAGAAAAAATTATCTTTCAACATGCCATGTTACAAACTGAATGGTTGCATAATGCCTATAATGAATACAAAGATATTGATAAATATTTAATACTCATAAAATTAATTCATAAAACACTATCTACTTACAATAATCATTTTTATAAAATTAGTTTTAAAAAGTTTTATAATAACTCGCATATCGAAATTGAAAGAACAAGTATTATAGATTTAGTCAAAGAACTAAATATTTCAAAGGAAACTCTAAGAAGAAAATTAAATGAGCTAAGCAATGATGGCGTGATAAAAAGAACATTAAAAACAATAAAAATAACACGTGTAGCCTCTAATCCCAATTTAGAAAGAAATGTCGTTAATTTAGCAAGACTTATAAATACCTTTTGTCAAAATTATATAGAAAATAAATCAATATCGAGAATATCAAAAGAAGAAATAGAAAAAAAAATTTTTGACAATTATACCCAATATTGGAATTTATTTTTTAATTTTCAAATACCTTATTTATTGAGGTGGAAAAAATTTTATAAGTCTAGTGAAAATTTTTATATATTTGCTTTATGTGCTTTCAATGAAATTATTAATTCAAAAAATTTCTCAAAAAATGAAAAAAGTAGTATTTTTTTAAATTTTGAAATGTTGCACGAAAATATAAATAGTGTGCAAAAAAGGTTTAAAGGGTTAAGCCCTACATCAATTTCAGATTTAAGCGGCATTCCAAGAGCAACTGTAATTAGAAAAATCAATTATATGGCAAAAAATCAATATTTAAAAAAAGAACAAAATAACTTATTTAGCTTGAATAGTGACAAAAATTCTAAAGTCTTTAAATTGCAAGGTGAGATGTTTAAAGAAAACCAAAAAGAGTTAAAAGTTTTTGTAAAAAATATTTTAAATTTAATTATTAATTAAAAATATTAATTAATTAACCTAAATATAAGTTGTTATAAATTTTTTTTAGATCTACTATAACCGAAAAAATTTATTAGATGAGATTAGAATTCAAAAATAAAATTTATATAATTTTAAAATATTTTTTATATATTGCTTTTGCAAAAACATTAATAATTACATCAATATATGGCGCAGATGTTGTCAGCAAAAATATTACCTATATGCAGATTCTTCAGAAACCAAACGATTTGGATCTGAATTTAAAATATGCACAACAACAAGGGAAAATGGGAAATTATAAACAAACAATTTCTACTTTGGAAAGATTAAATATGCTTTATCCAGATAATATGGAAATTAAATTATATTTACTTTCAATTTTAGTACAAACAGACTCACCTGAAAAAGCCATTGGAATAATAGAAGAAATTAAACTTAGAAAAGACGTAAGTTTAGAAGATATAGAAAGTGTTAAAGAGATTGAAGAAGAATTAAAAGGTAGGTCAGAACCAAAACTTTGGAATTTTTCTGCAGACATATCTTTAGGAGCTATTCATACTGATAACGTAAACAATGTTTCTAAAACTAGAAAACAAAATGATTCAGATAGTGTCGTTGGATTTAATACGGCAAAACATGATAGAACTTTAAGTGGATCACTAGGAGTTTCCGCAACAAGATCTTTAGGTGAAAATTCGTCATTTATGATTAATTTGTCTCAAACTAAATCAGAACAATATTTTGAAACTAGTGATGATTTTGAAAGTTATGGATTGACTATCGCATTAGATACTCTAGTTGGAAATCAAGGACTAAGTCCATATTTAATATTAGGTAAAACAGACTACCAAGATGATGCTGATAGCTTTTCACTAATGTATGGAATAGGAGGATATTTTTCTGTAGGAGAAAGAAATAGTTTTAGTTATGGTTATTCTTATTCGGATTCTAAAGCAAACCGCAATACATCTGATTCAACAGCAAGAGATACAAATGCAATAGCACACGGTTATACACTTGGTCATGATTATATTTTAAATGAGTTAATTTCTACTTCTATAGGTTTAGGATATAGTGACTCTGATGCTATAGTTGATGCTGGCAATGATTACGAAACTTATGATTTCAGTTTTAGAATAAATCTAGCATTTCCATGGGCTTATATTTCGATAGGTGATGCGCTAAGTTTTAATGATTATAAAAAAGCAGATACCAGTATTAATTCTAATATTATTAGATCAGATGTAACAAATACTTTTGATATAATGTTAACTAAAGCCTTAGGTGACATTTTTCCTGTGCTTGATCCAAATAGAGGTTTATACATAACCTTTTCTTACGAAAAAGTTATTTCAGAAGCCAATATATTAAATTATGATTATATTAAAGATTCTTTTTCTTTAGGAATATCAAAATCAATAAAATTAAATTAATTTTTTATCCAATTTGTGCCTAAAATAATTAAAAAAATATGCATTTTATTCAAATAAAAACCCCAAAAAAAGATTTTATATCTCAATATAAAAAGCTATATATTTATAAAAAATAAAAAAAAATATGAAAATAATTTTATCATTTTTTGTTGGATTGATATTTGCATTCTCATCAGCATCAGCTGCAGACAAAGTTAATATTGAGAAACAATTAATTGGAATTGTTGGAGCAGTCTCAGGAACAGTTAAAACAGAGACCAGAGAATTAAAAACAGGTGATAAAATTTATTTAAATGAAACTATTCTTGCTGGAGCAGATTCAGGTACACAAATTCTTCTATTAGACCAATCAACCTTTACGATAGGATCAGAATCTGAAGTGGTTATGGATACATTTATTTATGATCCAGCTACGAATGATGGAAAAATTGTTGCCAGCGTAAAGCAAGGAAGTTTGAAAGTTATATCTGGATTAATTAGCAAAAAAAATCCTGATAGCCTAACAGTAGAAGTTCCAGAAGGAACACTAGGATCTAGAGGAACAGAATTTCAAAC
>MDSV01028697.1_pt1 | contig 18092 bp, 14 predicted proteins | sample 810851 | NCBI WGS metagenome assembly MDSV01 (sample SAMN05326640, study PRJNA326480) | marine metagenome | isolation source: seawater | place: Atlantic Ocean: North East | collected 2012 | reverse complement strand
GGTTTGGGAGTACAGGTATTAAATAAAAGAGAATAGCAAAAGATGAACATTATCATTCCGATGGCAGGAAGAGGAAGCAGACTTCGTCCTCACACCTTAACAACACCTAAGCCGTTAATCCCAATTGCTGGAATCCCTATCGTTGAACGACTCGTGGAAGACATCGTTCGAACGTTGCCAGTGGCTGTGAAGAAAATCGCTTTTGTCACTGGAAGGTTTGGTGAAGAATGCGAGAAGGATCTGCTTGAAGTTGCGCGTCGCCAAGGCGCGGAAGGTGTTATTTGCTATCAAGATGAGCCCCTGGGAACAGCACATGCTATTCTTTGTGGTTCGGAATGTTTAGAGGGCCCAGTCGTTGTCGCATTTGCCGACACACTTTTTCGAGCAGATTTCTCAATTAACCCCGAAGCAGATGGTGTTCTTTTCGTACAGAAAATTGAAGATCCATCAGCATTTGGCGTGATCGTCACAGATGACAATGGCGGAATCGTGGATTACGTCGAAAAGCCGCAAGAATACGTAGGGGATCTTGCAATGATTGGCATTTATGCTTTCAAAGATGGCGCAAGACTTAAGAAAGAATTAGACTATCTCATCGACAATGACATGCGGCTTTCTGGTGAATATCAGCTCCCGGACGCGCTAAGAAATATGACCAAGTCTGGGTTAACTTTTATTCCAGGGGAAGTGCTTGAGTGGATGGATTGTGGGAATAAAAATGTGACGGTTGAGACAAATCGTAGGGTTCTAGAAATACTTTCCAAAGAAGGTCGGCTCCATAATAAAACCGGAATTGATGCAACAGCTCAAATTACAGATAGTGTCATTACACCCCCATGTTACATAGGCCCAGGGGTGAAAATTAACCGATCGATCATAGGTCCACATGTCAGCCTAGGTGCGAACACAAAGATTGATGACTCTGTCATTAGCGACGCATTGATTCAGGGAGACACGCACATTGAAAATGCGAATTTAAAGGGAGCGATGATCGGCGCGAAAGCTGCCATTTATGGCAAAACACAAGACGTGAGTATTGGAGACTTCTGTACTTTGGGCAATCGTGAAAAATAAACTGTGAAGCAACACATTACATATTTCGCCTTCGGCTTATTCCTACTCAACACGATTGGTTGTTCAGGGGGGAAACATGTCTTATCAAATGATGGCGTTTTATCTGAAACATTGCAACGTAATTATTTCGAAGGTTCCCACCACATGCTTAAAGGCGACAAAGAAGCGGCATACGCAAGTTTCTTAAGATGCGCCGATGAAGCACCTGATGTCGCTTCTTTTCACTATGATCTTGGACGAATTGACTTCGACTTAGGTCGATATGAGTCCGCAACAGCACAATTAGACCGTGCAATTCAAATCGCGCCAGAAAACGATTGGTACAGATATCACAGGGCGAAGTCACTCGTATTGACTGGGAGTTACGATGCAGCACTCGTAGATTTTGAGTTTTGGATTAACGCAAGACCTGGAGATTTAGAAGCCCTCAGGGAATGCTCTGATTTTTTCATTTCTGCCTCACAGCCATGGTACGCATACCAGCTTTTAATATTTTATGAAGAAGAAATCGCGAGGAATGTCGATGTGAGATTAGATCAATTTGCGCTTATCTCGCACGCCAATATCGAAATTGAGAGCTTTGAGCTTTTCATAAATCGTTCCGCTTTGGAGTTCCCAAATGAACCCACTTTTGCCTTACATCGTGGTCTTTTGGCTGCATTTAATAAAGACTATGAACGTTCTGTTCTGATTTTAGAAAAACTCCGTACAGACCATCCATATTATATGAATAGCGTCATTCCTTTGGCAGAGTCATATACAGCATTAGGAAGAACAGAGGAAGCGTTCGCGCTTTTACTTTTGGCATTTGAATCAGAGGATATTGACTTGAAGGATAAATCTGAGATCATGTTGGGTTATTTGGATTTTGCTAGTCCAGGTTCAGAAATCATGAAGAGATTCCAGTCACTTCTTAGTGTCGCCCTAGAAACCCATTCAGGCAATCCAGATTTATTGCATTTCGCTGCTTTACACTGGTTAGATATAGGACAAATCGAAAAGGCGCGCGAAGCACTTGCAACTGTGGTTGCAAATGATCCCGGTTCGCTCGAGGGGCATATCGATTATTTGGGTGTTCTTTTTCATCTCAAAGACTGGAAAACAGTGGTTAAAGCTGGAGACGCAGCCGCTTTGGTCTTTCCACTAGAGCCACTCCTTTATTTATACTCTGGAGGTGGTCATAAACAACTGAAGGAATTTGAAACCGCCATAAAACACTTTAAAAGTGGTTTGTCCGTTTTGATCGATTTACCTGTCACTGAAGCAAGTATATACGGTGAGCTAGGAGAATGTTATAGAGAACTCGGACAGAAAGAAAAATCATATGATGCCTTCGAAGAATCTCTATTGCTTGACAAGTCGCCTTATGTAATGAACAATCATGCCTATTTTTTGGCCTCTGACAACCAGCGCATTCAAGATGCCCTTAAGTGGAGCACTTTGGCAAATGAAATGATCCCTGATGAACCAAACTTTATGGACACACATGCGCTAATTTTACACCTCCTTACCCGTAATTCTGATGCCTTGGAGTGGATTTTAAACGCCCAAGCCATTCTAGGTGTTCCTGATGCAGTGTTCTTAGAGCGAGAAGGCGACATTCGATGGTCATTGGGACAATCTGAAAAGGCGTATGAGTTATGGGAAAAGGCAATTATTAGTGGTGGTGGGAAAAAAAGATTGAACGAAAAGCTTTCAAGAATAATATGACGGGGTATCTTAAGATATGGGGTCTAACAGCACTTGTGATCTGTTCTGTTGTAATGACGGGATGCTCTAACGAACAGCGTATTGCAGATGGCAAGCCCTTGAGATCAAGGGACCCAAACAACATACTGAAGCGATATGACAAAGGAGCGCTGAAATGGGACTGGATTGGATTCAAAGTAGATGCCGAAATTAAAGTCGAAGGGAAAGAAGATTCATTTACGATGAATGTGAGAATGGCCCGAGACAGTGCAATTTGGATCAGTCTATCACCAGCGCTTGGGGTGGAGCTTGCAAGGGTACTTCTGCTTCCTGATTCTGTTAGAGTCATCAGTAAAGTGCCCTCAAATAAATTTGTTTTCGAAGCGAATTACACGGAACTAGAAAAGTCCTTAGGAATTCCATTTGATTTCTATACTTTTCAAGATTTGTTTTCTGGAAAGCCGCTGGGGATGAAACCGCAGGAAGATAAATTTATCTCTCAAGTGGATGGCTTCAATTACATTTTAATAGAGAAATTTCCAAGACGCGTCAAAAAGCTTTTAGGTGGAACTGATGAACGAGAAATCGCATTAAACCCTGAAGGCTCTATAGGCGTAATCATTGGGGACCGAAGGGCAAATAGAATGATGAGCCGAACGGATGAAGACGATTTGGTCATTAGAAGATACTGGTTTGATGGGGTCACATTTATGCCCGTAATAGATATGTTTAATGATTTGTCAAGTGGGCTTAGTCTCAAAATTAAGCGCTCAGGAGACGAGGGGCATCGTCAGGGGTTACTGCCTACGAAGACGCGAATAATCGCGCGCGGAAATGATGTCGATTTAGATTGCACCTTGAAAATTCGACGCAGTAGAATAAATCGAGAATACGAACTCCCATTCGATCCCCCTGAAAATTATGAGCGCCGTAAATCACTTTAGTGTTATGGACCGATCAATTAAAAGATGGGTCGTGATGGCGTTTTTATGCGGTGGGGGGTGCTACGCTCTCCAAGCACAAACACAGGACAAGGATGCCTTGACAGCTGAGAAAGAGAAAATTGAAGCCCAACTCGCAACCACATCCAGATTAATCGGAGAAGCAAAGAACACTCGGAATGAGGCTAATTCTCAGGTCGCTCTCATCGATCGACAGATAGAATTAAGAGAGCGACTTATTCGACATCACCAGTCAACCATTAGAATCCTGGAGCAGTCTGTCGTGAAAGCCGACACAGAGATAAGAAGTCTTGAGGGGCATATTGAAGGCTTAAAAGAGGAATATGCAATGATGATTCAGCAAGCATATAGAATGCAACTTGCAAATAACCCTTTGATGTTTGTTTTTGCCGCGGAAGATTTCAGTCAGGCGGCGCTGCGTTTTAGAATGCTACAATCTTATGCCGAAGTACGTAAAAGACAAGCGCTTGAAATCGCTGATGCCCAAACTGCACTCACCGCATCAAAAGGAATTCTATCTGCTGAGAAGACATCCGTTTCGGTTGCACTGGAAGATCAGGAGTCAGAGCGCGACGCTCTAAACGGCGACAGAATAGAAAGAGCAAAACTTGTCTCTGAGATCAAAGGAGAAGAAGTACGTCTCAGGAAAACACTCAAAGCTCAAGAAAAAGAATACAAACGACTCAGCAATGAAATCAAGAGAATTATCGAAGCTGAAATAGAGGCTGAACGAGCTTCTGCAGCTGGAGAGTATGCACTTACTCCAGCTGGTAAAATCATCTCTGAAGAGTTTGAAAAAAACAAAAGCCGTTTTCCATGGCCTGTGGCGAGAGGAGTTGTCACAAAGGAGTTTGGTCGACACAAACACCCAACCATCGCTGGAATTATTGTTGAAAGTAACGGGATAGATATCACCACTGAAAAGGGCACGAATGTATTTTCTATTTTTGGAGGAACAGTCAGCAGTATCTTTTCATTTCCTGGCGCGGGTGAAACAGTGATCATTACGCATGGTGGCTACCGGACAGTATATAGCAATCTCGAAGCACTTGAGGTCTCAAAAGGCGATGTCATCGCGCGAGCAACACGTTTGGGAAAAGCTTGGACAGGGCCCAAAGGGACATCGGTCCATTTCGAAATCTGGAAAACAACAGGTTCTGAGAGGTCTCCTAAAGACCCTCATTCCTGGCTTCAGCCAAGATGAAAATTAGCCTTAAAATGGGATTGCTAAAGGGGTGGTAACTTTGCGCGTGGTAATCCCAACACTGTTAAATCCAGCACGCTTACCCGCATAACTGTCGTCAGAACTGTGGTCAAGAATCTATAACCTGAATACCCAAACGGAGGATGGTCGCATCACAGAAAATATTCTGCTCAATGTGATAAATTTTAAAGACAGAGATTCAGGACTGTGCAACATTCACACATCATATTCACTTCAGAGAAATGGGTCGCCAAAACTGAATCCATTTTTTTGAGGTCGCCTTGCGCTTTTCTGGAATTTTTGCCAAATCAAACAAAATCATTAGGGCATTTGAACAGAGTGCTATCTAAAATCCTAAAGCTAATGTTGCGTAACCGACAATTAAAGCGATCACAAATCCGAATGCCGAAACAATTAATCCATCTTTTTTATTCTGTGCAAGCAAAGGGAAGATCCCGTCTCCACTCGTTGCTATTGCTGCGGCAATTAATGCGGCCATTGGGAAGTTGGGGATTGCTATATAGGCTACCGCAACTGCAATCATTCCACCGCATCCTGGAGTTACTCCTATTAGAGATGCTAACAATATAACGATATATACAGATGATGTCATCCATTCATCAAATGTCTCAGGTCCAATAACTACATCAATGATGTAATTGGCGACAAATAACCCAATAAACACGTATGTCACAACCATAGCAACATCAATAACTGTATGTAAAATGATGTGTTTAATATCATCTGTTTTATCATAGAATTCATGATGCTTGTACGCAACAGTGCTTAAACAGTAAAAAATGATACAGGTAACCGTAAGCGAAACGGAAACCCCAGAGGTTAGACTTGAAATAGCATCTATACCCCCACCCCATAAGGACATAATAGAGGTTGGAGTTAAAAATAAAGCCATCGCCAAAATTGAATAAACCCCTATTTTTTCTATCACTATGCCTGATAATGGGTTTTGCTTCTTTTGGACAACATGAGTATTTACATCGTTTATAGAAGTAATGAAAGAGTAGCCTTTAAACTTTAAAACGTCTGCTAAATAGCCACATATCACCCCTACAATTAAACCAATAATTGTTATGATCGCATATGCTTTTAAGTTCCCTGCAACATTGGCCTCATTTGAAGCCCCCAATAAAACAAATGATCCCTCACCTAATGTGCTGATGAAAGAAGCAAATAAACCCCCAAAAGATATTTTTTTGTTTTTATATAATGAAGCTACCACAATTGTTGCTCCACATCCAGGAATTGCACCTAACAATGAACCAATTATAGGATGAGTCCAGTTTGGTCCAATCTGATCCAACAGCTTATCATGATTTTTTTTTGTAGTAAAACTCAATAAAGAAAAACCAATGATTGAAATGGACACATAACCTCCTATTCCACCAGCTGCCTCAAGATTTTCTAAAATAAATGACCAAAGGTTAAATCCCATATTTATTTAAATAAACAAGATTAAATTTTATCCAACAAATTTATAAAAACATTCATCTTTAAGCTCCAAAATCAGGGACGAAAGGTCCACAAACATAACCTCACCTAAATCAGTGAGTATACGTTTTCGCTGCACCGTAAACAATACCTTTTTAATGTGATTTATTTCTGCCCTAGCGAACTATCATCCCATACAACTCCGTACATTTGTTATCCTCATACCTTGGGCTCTGACACGTGCTGCTGGATACACTCTATTCGCATACATAGCACAGTACTTGCGCCATATCGTTTCGTTAATGGATTCTAAGATTAAAACACCGTGGCTTGAAGTTGGATATACGATCTTTTCTCATGAAGGGCCTAATGCCTTGAAAATTGAAGCCTTGGCCAGAAAGGTGGGGAAAAACAAATCATCTTTCTATCATTGTTTTGCGGATTTAGACATTTTCATAGATGAATTGCTGAGTTTTCATGTTGTAAAATCTCATGAAATCTTTATGCAAATCAAACGCTGTAAGAATTTGGTGCCCGATGTCTTCGAGGTGCTCTTTAAGTACAAAGAAGACGCATTTTTTAATCGACAATTAAGAATCCACAGGGATCTTGAGGGCTATAAATTGTGCTTTGAAAAGGCTCATAAACCTATTGAAGATGCGCTCTTGGACCTTTGGCCCCGAGCCATTGGTTTAGAAGAGAACCCCCATCTCGCCAGGATGATTTTAAACCTTACGGTAGAAAACTTTTATCTAAGATTGACCGAGGAAACATTTACAGAAAAAGGGTTCAAAAGTTATTTAGATGAAATCTTAGCGATCGTAAAAGAGATGTAGGTTCTCTCAATGGAAGTTCAGTTGTACGGTTCCGTCTAAAATGTATGAACAATGGCTTTTACATTTGCGTATGGAACGCCTTCAGCTCAAGTATCTTTTTGTTTACACAACACCACTCGTAATCTTGTTTTCATTGTGGGCCTCTAGTATCTGGTCTTTTTTTGCGCTCTTCTTCGTATTCGGATTGATTCCATTTATTGAATTATTCACAAATGGGTCGACGTATAATCTCAATGGCGACGAGGAAGAGCAGGTAAAAAAAAACATTGTATTTGACCTCATCATCTACCTGTTAGTCCCTATTCAGTGTGTCATTCTGATTTACTTTTTAATACAAGTCAGTGATGAGTCACTCCCACTGTACACAAAAATAGGACTGACCACTGCATACGGACTTGCGTGTGGTGGTCTTGGAATTAACGGTGCACACGAACTAGGCCACCGACACACATGGTATGAGCAACTCATGAGTAAACTTCTTTTGCTTTCTACGTTATATATGCATTTTTTCATAGAACACAATCGAGGTCACCACAAACATGTTTCAACAGATCAAGATCCAGCCTCCAGCAGATATAATGAAATTATTTATTCATTTTTCTTTAGAAGTATAATAGGCGGATGGAGGTCTGCATGGCGACTTGAAGAAACGAAGATGAAACTACAAAAAAAGCGTGTCTTAAGCTGGCACAATGAAATGCTTCGGTTTCAAATCATCCAAATAGCTCTTGTCGCCACTGTTGCATTTATCTTCGGATTTGACACCATGATTTACTTTGTAGCCGGCGCTACAATTGGCATCCTTATCCTTGAAACGGTAAACTATATCGAGCATTACGGTTTGCGTAGATTAAAGGTGGGTGATGGGTTTGAAAGAACGAAACCCATACACTCTTGGAATTCTAACCACCCAATCGGTCGAATACTGTTGTTAGAGGTGACACGTCATTCTGACCATCATTACATCTCAAGTAAGAAATACCAAACCCTCAAGCACTTCGATAACAGTCCTCAAATGCCCACAGGCTATCCAGGAATGATGGTTCTCGCTCTTTTCCCCCCGCTGTGGTTTCGTGTTATGAATAAACGTATTAAAGAATATGGGGCTGTGCCAGCTCAACTTGCTCAGTCGCAACTCTAACCCAGAGGTGAGCCGCAGCTTTTTTCTGACCGCCAACGTTCTGCCGCAAGTACAAATAGGCCTAGGCCTATTTAGAGTAGCGATACTCTTGACTTCGGCCTCAGATTCGATGATTTTGAAGTCACATAATTTGTTCACTTGCATCCTACAAAAGCGCCTCCGCCTTTCTCCTGTTCCATACCTTTTTCATGTGGTTTATTTTTTACTTCCAAACCTCCTATCATCCACGACTACTCCTTACATTTGTACCCCGCCTAACCTGGGCCATTAACTCAGCTGGTTAGAGTGCTACCTCGACATGGTAGAAGTCACTGGTTCGAATCCAGTATGGCCCACGAAGAAAACAAAAGCCCCACGCAAACGAAGTTTGAGTGCGGGCTTTTTCTATAACAGCACGTCACAATTTAATTTGTGTAAGGGGTGGTGCAAAAAAGCCAGTAACAAGCTGCAGCTTTTGGGCTTCGTCGTGTTGTGAGTAAAATACTGGCTCACGAGCAGAGCGAGTCATCCAGTATGGCGCCTAAAATAAATTAATCCATATTTTCCCAATCTGTTCTTCAAGGTTCGTCATGAATACAAATTATAGAGATGGAACTATTCCTTCAGTGAAATACGTCCGTCCTGGTCCAGTACCAGCCCGATTTCCCCGAGATCCGTAGAAATGAGGTTTTGAATCGTTAACAGGGCTTGATCGGTGGGGTCGATGACAGGAATCCCCTCGCCCATCAATTTAATGGAAACAATTTTACCCTCTACAAAGTCTCCGTTTTCATCTACATTAATGTTTAAAAGAGGAGCGATTCCTTTTTCCCCTTGAAGATTAAATCTCGCATAAGTTGAAAAATTCCCAAGGCTATATGCGATAAATTTATTTTTATATAAATCGATGGCTCTCGTTACATGGGGCCCGTGACCTAGAATAATATCTGCACCTGCATCAATCATGTCTCGGGCAAACTGATATGGATTTCCTCGATTCTCGCCAAGATAAACTTCCGTCTGCTTTGTGATATGTTGGTGCGCTAGCCCTTCACCACCTCCATGAAAAGACACAACAACGATATCCACTTTTGATTCTAAATCTTGAACGATTTGTCTTGCGACAGCCAAATTATTGATGCTTACCGTCCCTCGGTTTGGAGAAAACGCACAAAACCCGATTGTCAAACCATTCACCTGAAATATCGATTGGGGATATTCAGTCACGCCGGCAAAATGGATCCCAGCATCTTGAAGCAATTTTGTTGTATTTCGGATGCCAATTTCTCCAAAATCATTGATGTGATTGTTTGCGATACTTAACAAATCAAAACCGGCATCTTTAAAATGTGCGACATAATGATCTGGCATTTTAAAGGCATAACAATTCTTTGGATTCTGACATTTTTTTGTCGTGGGATAATCACCTGTAAGAATCACCCCTTCTAAATTCCCAAATGTGACATCTGCATCGGACAAATGCGTTTTTATTTGGCTAAAAATCTCCGCACCATCTAAGGGGGGTAAGTAATCATCTGAAGGGAAGTTTGTGCCTATCATCATATCGCCCACCGCCACAATTGAAAGGCCTGTTATTGTAGAATCCTGAGCGCTTAAACTGAGTGGGCTGAGTAAAATGAAACTTAGGGCGAGAATGATTTGGCACTCAAAAAACCCAAAAAGCGCTTTTGGGGTCAAATGTGGGGTCAAATAGGAACGCATTGTCAATGGGCTGGTCTGTACGATTGTAAACACAAAAATAATCAAAATGAACAGGTCGCATAAACGCGATATACACCATTAGATTAAAAACAGAAAGTTCATTAAAGGAGGGTGTGCGAGTAAAATCAAACCATCTGTTGGGTATTATTGCCTTTCATGAAACAACTTCAACCCAATCTGAAAAGCTCAAAACTGCTTGCCTACATTCGTTTGGTACTGATCTTGCTCACTGTCTCTTTGCTCGTATCCTTGAGTATTGTTCTAAGAATTGTTTTCTTTTTCCTTCCACAACACTTCTTCTTAAGATACAATGTAAGACTCATTATTTATCCATTTTCTCGACTTCTGATGAGGATTGTAGGTGTGCGGTTAACTGTCAAAGGCAAAATCTCAAAATCGAATTTACTCATCGTAAGTAACCACCAAGGAATCATCGATTCTCTGCTTCACATGGCGCTTTCACCGTGTATGGTGATCTCAAATACCGATATCAAAAGCATGAAAATAATAGGGAAGGTCATGGGATTATTGGGGTTCGTCTTTGTAGACCGGTCGAGAAGAAAATCCATTCAAGAATTGCTGGATCCCACCATTCTCATGATTACAAAGTCTCAGGTCAATATGAGTTTTTTCCCTGAAGGAAAGTCAAATGATGGTGTCGAAATACATCCATTCAAGACGCCCTTTTTTAAAATTGCGATCGACTCAAATTCAGGAGTTCAGCCTTTGGCTTTCAGATGGACTCATGCAAATGGAAGCGCCCTGACTCAAGAACAATTGAGGTTTTTTACATACCTCGTCGCTGACGGCTCTATCGTATTGCACCTCATCAATATCTTAGGATTGAGAAAAAAGAGGCTTAGTGTAAAAGTGTTGGATACGATTTCCCCCGAAGAAATCAGTAAAAACGGCTGGGATAGAAAAGATGTGTCGCAACAATCGGAAGCAAGTGTTCGGGCAGCCATGGCTGAAGAAGCATGGTGAAAACTGAGCCGGATAAAAAAATCTATTGTGATGCGTAACTAGTCTAAAAGAGGGGGGGTATCTGCTTGAAAGACAATGCTGATTGAATTTACACAATGTCTCGTGTTTTTTTCGGTAAGCTGCTCGCCTTCAAAGACGTGACCTAAATGACCAAGACACTTGGCGCAAGTGATTTCTGTTCTTATCATTCCTGCGCTGCCATCTCTCACGCGGATGATGGCGCCCTCTATTTCATCGTCAAAAGATGGCCATCCGCAACCAGATTTAAATTTATCAGTAGATTTATATAATGGAGTGCCACATGCTTTGCACACATAAGTGCCGCTTTCATAATGGTCGCAATATTTCCCAGAAAATGGGTACTCTGTACCCTTGTCTACGATCACTCTTTTTTCTTCTGGATTCAACCCGTCAAAAAAATCTTTTTTAATCTCCATGTCAGTTTGTCCTAACAAATTAAATGAAATAAAGCCTGCTAAAAAAATACCAATACATCTCATAAGGTCAGAACGGTTGAAATTAAAGGATGTTTTATACACACATTAAAAGTAAATCTAATTGACTCTCTAAAATCACAAAGGTTTATAATTCGGAGTCTTATTGACTGAATTTAGTGACCGTCTTTTCTATCAAAGAAGAGTGTTTAATGTGCTGAGTTTAGTGATGGAAAAAGTGTTTGATTTTCTTGATATCACAAAGCTTACTACGTAAGGATAACAACTCGGTTCATGTACAAAAAAGATCTCCCCATAGCTTTCGAAGTCAGCGTTTGATAAAATCTCTACTGACCGAGAAATCCTTGTACTGCCTGTATAAGAGAGGACTGGTTGATCTTCATAGTGAACGCGAAGCGCGGAGGGCTTGGGAAATTCTGTGAGTTCCCCAACAAATTGTACATCGGTCGAATCTAAGAGTGACATGTCATAAACACCTAAAAGCTCTTGCGAAGTATATGGAGAAACAACATAGTCGCCACTGTCTAGCCCCAAGGTCGCAGTCAATGTAAAAAAGGAGGTCGAATTTTGATCCAATGAGAGGTCGAGGTCGAAAGGTGGGGTGCCTTTTTTAAGCTCATTTAAAAAGGGGAGTTCATACGGGGTATTAAGCACAGATGAATGGTTTTGGGGGACGTTCTGAATTGGATTGTCCGAAATGCAACCAAACAATATAATCAGTCCCAGAAGAAGGAGTAAGTTTCTCATTGCTTTCTTTGTGAATCAAAAATTAGATGACAGTAAGTTAGAAATAAAATAAGAGAGACCGATAGAAGTTTGGCTTTGGTCTACAGGTTACATACCTTTAAAGGGCGAAGAAAATTGCGCAATCACACTCCAAACACTGAACAATAAATGAATCTCACTGTTGTCCTTCTTGCTGTAATTATACTGCTTGTTTTTGCAAATTTAATGGTACTGCTTAAACAAAATAAAAGTGTCGATCCTACTGAGAAGTTGATGGAGATTACACGTTCTATTTCCAAGTTTGACGAAACCTTGAAGGATGAGTTTCAGAGAAATCGAAAAGAAAGTGGAGAAGTTGCCAAGGCAAGCCGAGAGGAACTCGCGGCAAATTTGAACGCTTTTTCTGAAACAAATAAGGAAAACAACAAAAGTCTCAATGAACTTGTTCGCCAGAAGTTTAGTGACTTCAGTAAACAACAAACCGACATTAAGGATACGATAGACAAGAACCTTAAGACGATTCGTGAAGACAATTCGCAGCAACTGAGTGAGATGAGAAAAACAGTTGATGAGAAGCTGCAGTCAACGCTTGAGAAAAGATTGGGAGAATCATTTAAGCAAGTAAGTGAACGGCTGGAGATGGTTCACAAAGGGCTTGGAGAAATGCAAAATATTGCGCAAGGGGTCGGTGATTTGAAAAAGGTGCTGTCGAACGTGAAAACCCGGGGAGTGTTGGGCGAATATCAGCTTGAAAACATTCTCGAACAGATACTAACGCCCGATCAGTATTCAAAAAATGTAGCGACCAAGAAAGGCAGTCAAGCCCATGTTGAATTTGCCATCAAACTGCCAGGACAAGATCACGGTGATGAAGTTTGGCTCCCTGTAGATTCTAAATTCCCTATTGAAAATTACGACAGACTTTTGAATGCGTATGAAGGGGGAGAAAAAGACACCATAGAGCAAGCGCAGAGAGTCCTCGTAAAAACCATTGAAGCTTTTGCAAAAGACATCAGTGAAAAATACATCGACCCACCCCATACAACAGATTTTGGAATCATGTTTTTGCCTGTCGAAAGCTTATACGCCGAAGTGCTAAGACATCCTGGACTTTTCGAAATTCTGCAGAGAAAATATCGCATTACAGTAACAGGCCCTACGACACTTTCTGCGCTTATGAATAGCTTACAAATGGGGTTCCGCACCCTTGCTGTCCAGAAAAGAAGCAGCGAGGTCTGGAAAACATTGGAGGCCGTTAAAACTGAGTTTAATAAATTCTCTGGACAACTCGAAAAAGTGGATGATCAGTTGAGTAAAGCATCAAAGTCTTTGTACGATTTACGAAATACAAGAACGAATGTGATGACTCGAAAACTTAAGGAGATTGCCACACTTGACAAAAAAGAGGCCTCAGATATTCTTGAAATCTCTACCGATGAAGATGCCATTGAGGACGTCGAAAAATAGGATTGACGCTACTTTCGTATCTTTAAGCTATGGGAATCAATGACAATATGAAATCAATTCATGCTTTATATTTTTGCCTTATTGCCCTTTTGGTAGGATTATACGAAACATCTTGTTTTGCTCAAAACCCTGGTTATACTGTTATCACAACCTCAACGGAGGCTGCACCAGGAGTGATTGTAATGGCCCCCGTTCAATCCGCAAACCAAATATATCTTTGCGCATTCGATGAAGATGCTGAACTGGTTTTCAATAGCCACTCCCCTGTCCGCGGTTTTATTTTTGAGCCCTGGGGCGATGACGAATTTGTGTTCTACAATTACTCCATACGCAAATGGGTAACTGTAGACCACAACCTAACGCCTACTGACACTTTAGGTCTGAGTATAATCCCCGAAACCGACTACCATGACGTGCACAGGTTTGAAGATGGGTCGTATCTGTTTGTCGTTAATGAATATGTAATTATGGATCTGAGTAGCTTCGGGGGATATGAAGATGCTGAAGTCATCCAGCCTCGAATGATTCATATGGATGTGGAAGAAAATATTTTACGCGAGTGGCATGCGCTCGAGCATATCCCTGTGACCGCGTCTGAAAATCTTATTTATCAACTCGTTGATTATCTGCATTGGAACGCATTTGATATTGACTCTCAAGGCGGGTTATTAATGAGTTTTCGCAACATCAGTACTGTCGCTAGGCTCAACCCCACTGATTGGACCATTGATTGGAGATTAGGTGCCTATGGAAACAATTTCCAGATAGATGATCCCGAGTGGGGAAGTTTTTTAAAACAGCACGATGTCAATGACATGGGGGGGAACCGCATCCTACTATTCGACAACAACATCTCCTCGGGCAACCAGCCTGGGTATTCAAGAGTGGTAGAGTATGAGCTCGATACCATCGCAATGACTGCGACAAGGGTTTGGTCATACTCGCACCCCAACGAAATATATTCCCCTGCCCAAGGCAGTGTTGAACGTCTGGAAAATGGAAATACACTCATCGCATGGGGCAATGCAAACGCAGGTCAGGGAGCAGGGACATTGGTTACTGAGATAAACAGTCAGGGAGAAATTGTTTGGGAAATTCAACTCGGAGAATATTTCACCGTGTATCGCGCGCGAAAAATACCTTTGTCTGACATTGCAGGATGCCGTGACCCCAACGCCTTGAATTACGACAACGGGGTATTGGTCGAGGACGGTTCATGTTATTACGGTGTAGATGAAGATGGTGATGGAATGTCTGATTCTGAAGGGGATTGCGACGATACTGACGCTTCTATTTACCTTGGAGCACCAGAAATACCAAACGACGGAGTGGATCAAAACTGTGATGGATCAGATTTTATTTTCATCCCAGATTGCAACAATTCAGAGGCCATTAACTTCAATCCCGAAGCCACGGTTGACGATGGATCATGTTTATTTCTTATCGAGTTGAGGGTCGATATGTTCGCACACGGTGGAGCAGCCTCGCTTTTAACAGAGCTAGGTGTGATCTCTGGAGTGCATGTAAGTTTCGGGGTTTATAAGTTTGAAGTTCAAGCCGCTGAAGGACCGTTTGTGTATCGTTATATAGATGAATATTCTGTCCAGGAGTTTAACGAAAGATCGATTAACATCAGTAACCCAATGTCCATAGACGTTGTGTGTTTTAACAGTTTGGAAAGCTGCTCTGGTTGCTCAAACCCCGAGTTTACAGAATTCAACCCATATGCGGTTTCAGATGGTTTAATGTGTCAAACGGATGCCTTAATGGGGTGTACCTATCAAGAAGCGTTAAACTTCGATTCAACGGCTAATCTTGATGATGGAACCTGTTCGTTTGCTGAAGTTTGTGACGACAATTGTCCAGGAGATTTCAATCTAGACGGAACGATAGGAACTGATGATCTTCTGATCTTCTTGATGGAGTGGGGAACAATATGCTTTTAAAAAGGTTTCAAAGCAACTCATTTCTTATGGATTTCATTAGGATAGTGCCCTGCTATTTTATTATATTAATAGATTATGTATACTTCAATGATAAAACGAATCTTTCCCGCTTTCATCCTTTTATTTGGGCTTTCATTTGCACCAGGGGGATTTGCTTGGAGTCAAGCAGCCCCCCCCACAGACATTCATCTTTCTGAACTCCAAAGCTGGTTGCAAACCAATTGGTTTGATGGATATCACAACAGTCTTGGATACAATGAAGCGAGGAGACAGATGTATGGTTACATTGACAATGATGGTGGCCAAATAGAGTGTGTTTACACCGGTTTCACCCAATCTGGGGGGTATGTAACCTACCCTAATCCGATTAATGCAGAGCATTTGGTCCCTCAGAGTTTTTTCGGATCATCAGAACCCATGAAGTCTGACATTCATATCCTTAAACCTTGTCACGGATCTGCAAATAGCGCGAGAGGGAACAAGCCATACAATGAAGTGTCTGATGGGCAAGCCCAGTGGTATGGCACTGTAAACAATACATATACCTCACAGGGAAGTGCCCCAAGTAACCAAGAGGTTTGGTCTGAAAGCTCTGGAGGGGATTGGGAGCCTAGAGAAGATCGCAAAGGTGACGTTGCCCGCGCGGCGTTCTACTTCTATACAATGTACCCAGGGGCGGCAGGGTCAATTACAGATATGGGGCCTATGGCCACTTTACATCAATGGCATCTCAATGATCCCGCAGACGCAAATGAAATTTCGCGCAATGACAAGATTGAGTCCCAACAAGGAAATCGAAACCCATACATTGACTACCCAGAGTTGGTCTATAACGCATGGCTTTGGGAGGCCGGGACGTCTGATACCCAAGGGCCAGATTTTTCAGGCACACCGAGTCTTGTGAGTGTCGCTTGTGATGATCTCAACGCTTTTAATGAAATCACCGCAAGTCCATCTGACCCATGCTCACCTGTCACCTTAAGTTTTACAGACGTTGATACCGGACTGGGGTGCACTGGGGGGAATGTCACACGCACTTATTCAGCAACCGATGGGTGTGGAAACATAAGTACCTTCACTCAGACCATTGCTTTTACAGATAGCACTCCCCCAATATTTACCGCTGTTCCTTCGGATATCACAACAACATGCGATAGCGAATTAACTGATTTAGGGAGTGCTGCTGCATCTGACAACTGCACACAGGTAAATATTACAGTTGATGTCGTACTCGTAGGTGGGCCTTGCCCAGAGGCGTACGAAGTGCACCGAACATTCACCGCACAAGACGACTGTGGCAACGCTGCCTTTTATACTCAAGTGATCAATATTGAAGCGTCAGTCGTGGTTGGATGTCCTGAAGACGTTGACAATGACGGTTCTGTCACTGTAAGCGACCTCCTGGCTGTCCTCAGCGAATTTGGGTGCGCTTCAGGTTGTCTATACGACCTAAATATGGATGGCATTGTAGGGGTTGCTGATGTTTTAGAAATTCTCGCCGCTTTCGGTGACGCATGTTAATTTGTCTTGTGATGCAACACATTTAATTTTAATGCGTCTTTCAAATGGCTAAATCTGCTGTTAAACTACTGTTATGAAACTATTTTCTTTCCTTTTAGCGACGATTACTCTCGCATTTTCTTCTCTTTCAGCCCAATCCCCTTGTGTTAACGGAATGGCAGCTGGCTACCCTTGTTCAAACGTAGATTTTCTATCATTTACAGCTGGATCTGCTCTCGGTGGTGGAGATATGAATGATATCTGGGGCTGGACAGACCCTCTTGACGGTACTGAATACGTGTTACTCGGCAGGACTTCTGGAACAGCTTTTGTCGATATTTCTGATCCAGTAAACCCTCTTTATTTGGGAAACCTACCTTCAGCAGGTTCGAGTTCTTTATGGAGAGATATTAAGGTCGATGGGAACTACGCTTACATTGTTTCTGAGGCTAGTGGACACGGAATGCAGATTTTTGACCTCACAAAACTTAGAAATGTCGTTAATCCGCCTGTTACATTCACTGAGGATGCGCTCTATAGTGGATGGGGAAATGCCCACAACATCGTAATTAACGAAGCTAGCGATAGAGCTTATGGTGTCGGCACAAACACTTTTAGCGGAGGCCTTCATATTGTAGATATCTCCGACCCGTTAAACCCAGTTATCATGGGTGACTTTGCAGGTGATGGCTACACACATGATGCACAAGTTGTAAACTACATTGGCCCAGACGCAACTTATGCGGGTAATGAAATTGCTTTTGCATGTAATGAGAATTCAATTACTGTTATCGATGTTACTGACCCTACAGACGCTGTTCAATTAAGCAGAACAACCTACAATTCTCAGTACGCCCATCAAGGATGGCTCACTGAAGACCACAAGTATTTCCTAAGTGGTGACGAATTAGACGAAAGCAACACTGGGGTAAATACAACCACATTTATTTGGGACGTT
>MDSV01057563.1_pt1 | contig 18095 bp, 15 predicted proteins | sample 810851 | NCBI WGS metagenome assembly MDSV01 (sample SAMN05326640, study PRJNA326480) | marine metagenome | isolation source: seawater | place: Atlantic Ocean: North East | collected 2012 | reverse complement strand
TTAAGGGCTCCAGCGCCGATGGTACTTTGTCTTAAGGCATGGGAGAGTAGGACATTGCCAGGTCTACTAAACGTGAAATATGGTTGCTTCACAAATCAAGAAATAAACTTATACTCAAAATTTAAATTATTATATATGACAATTTTGGTAACAGGTCATGCTGGTTTTATAGGGTTCCATACAACTATTAAATTGCTCGAATTAGGGTATGAAGTTGTAGGGGTAGACGTACTAAATGATTACTACGACGTAGAATTAAAGAAAAACAGAATCATTCACTTAACAAACTTAGCAAACAAAAATAGTTATAAATTTGAAAATTTAAAAATAAATATAAGTGAATATTCCGCCTTGAAAGAATGTTTCCAAAAGTATAATTTTAAAAAAATAGTTAACTTAGCCGCTCAAGCAGGCGTAAGATATAGTATCGAAAATCCCCAATCATATATTGATACAAATATTACAGGTTTTTTAAATATTCTTGAGCTATCAAAAGAATATGGAGTTGAAGATATAGTCTATGCAAGTACAAGTAGTATTTATGGCGCTAATTCTAAAATACCTTCATCAGAAGATGATAATACTGATCAGCCAATTCAATTTTATGCTGTAACAAAAAAAACTAATGAATTAATGGCCCATGCGTACGCAGATTTGCATAAAATAAGATCAACAGGATTAAGATTTTTTACTGTTTACGGACCTTGGGGACGCCCGGATATGGCACTTTTTTTATTTACAGATGCGATTATTAACAAAAAACCACTTAATTTATTTAATAATGGAAACCACTTTAGGGATTTCACTTATATAGATGACATTGTTGATGGAATAGTAAAAAGTCTTTTTAGATATGAAAATAAAATTAGGGACAACTATAAAGTTTATAATATTGGCAACGGAAACCCTGTTAATTTGAGCGAATATGTAGCAGAGATTGAAAAAAATCTAAACATGAAAGCCATAAAGAATTTTTTACCACTTCAACCAGGTGACGTTGTTGGTTCAAGAGCTGACACAAATAAACTGAATAAAGAATTGGACTATGTTCCTAAAGTGAAAATACAAGAAGGAGTAAAAAAATTCATTTCTTGGTATTTGGATTACTTTAAAATAAAGATTGATTATTGAATTTCTAAATAAAATAAAAGATTAAAAAATAATGAAATTTCAATATAATTTTTAATATTTTTAGAATTTATATTATTATACCTTATGTTCTATTATTCAAATATCAAAAATCTAGGCATTATATGAAAATTTGTGTTGTTGGTGCCGGTTATGTTGGTTTAAGTTTAGCCGTTTTACTGGCTCAAAAATATGAGGTAATTACATTAGATATCTCTGAAGAGAAAATAAAGCTAATCAATAAAGGAACTTCTCCAATTAAAGATCGTGAATTAACAGATTACCTTAGAAAAAAAGACCTTAATTTACAAGCTACTAAGGATAAACATAAAGCTTATCTAAATGCTGACTATGTCATAATTTCCACCCCAACAAATTATGATATTGTAACGGGATCTTTTGACACATCTTCTGTTCAAAAAATTATTTCTGAATCTATATCTATTAACCCAGAGGCTCAAATAATAATTAAGTCAACTATACCGCTTGGCTTTACCGACAATATGAGGGCAAAATTTGACAAACAAGAAATTATTTTTTCACCTGAATTCTTAAGGGAAAGCAAAGCTCTTTATGATAATTTATATCCTTCAAGAATAGTCATAGGCGGCAATTCAAAAAAAGCATTAAAATTTGGAAAGATGTTAATTGAATGTTCTTTAAAGTCTGAAAATGAGGTTCAATTATTTGAAATGGAAACTAAAGAAGCCGAAGCTGTAAAATTATTTTCAAATACTTTTCTTGCAACAAGAATATCTTTTTTTAATGAATTAGATAGTTTTGCAGAAACTCACAATTTATCATCTAAAAAAATAATTGAGGGCGTTAGCGCTGATTCAAGGATAGGAAATTACTATAATAACCCATCTTTTGGATATGGAGGATATTGCTTACCAAAAGATACAAAACAATTATTAGATAGCTTCAATAAAGTACCTAATAATATTATTAAGGCAGCTGTAGAGTCTAATAAAACAAGAAAAAATTTTATTGTTAAGTCAATTCTAAATAAGTGCCCGAGTATTGTAGGGGTTTATAGACTAATTATGAAGGAGGGCTCTGATAATTTTAGAGAGAGCGCAGTTCTAGATATAATTGACACACTTAAGAAAAAAAAATTGAAGGTAATTCTTTATGAACCTATTATTCGTGATAATTACTTCAATGAAATTGAGGTAGTCTCAGACTTAAGCATCTTTATAAGTAGATCTGATATAATTATAGCTAATCGGCAATCTAGTGAGCTTCATCAAGTAAAAGATAAGGTCTATTCAAGAGATATTTTCCAAGAAAATTAAATATAATTTAAATTTACTAAATCATTTCAATAAATTTTTTATAAATGTTTAGTCCTATATTTCCACTTTTTTCAGGATGAAATTGAACGCCAATAATATTTTCCTTTTGAAAAGCAGAACAATAACTTACTTTCCCATATTTCGTCAGTGATAAAGAAATATCTTCTTTAGGTTTTATATAATAACTATGAACAAAGTACATAAAATCCCCGTCATTTACTTTTTCTAATATTGTATTGTCCCAATTTTCTGTGTCTTGATAAATCTTATTCCATCCAACGTGAGGAACACTATAATTTTCCATGTTATATGTATCGAAATTAAATTTGTCTGTGGACCCTTTTACAAGACCAAGTCCTTTTGTTTCTTCAAACTCAATGCTTGATTCCATTAATAATTGCATACCTAGGCATATTCCCATTAGTGGTTTTCCTGCATCTACAAAGTTTAATATGGATCTATCTAGTTTCATTTTTTTTAGGTTACCCATGGCATAAGGAAAGGCGCCAACACCAGGTAATATAACTGATCTAGATGAATTTATGACATTGCTGTCAGATGTTATTATTGAATTAAAACCAAGAAGATCACATGCACGTTTAACACTAAAAAGGTTATTAATTCCGTAGTCAATTATCGCAATATCAAATGTATTTTTCACCACTTGTCTCTCGTAAGAATTTTATTTTTAATTATTTCAAATTTAACATCCTCCAAAGAAAACTTGCCAAAATTCATAAATTTCTTATTAGAATTTATAAATGAAGTATTTCCTAAATCTGTCTTGAAATCGTTTGAAAAATCATTTTTTAATAAATTGTAATGCAGCATTGATGACAAGGCAAAAGCATCAATGCTATATTTTTTTTTTACATTTATTATATCATCTGGTAATTTTGCTCCACCATTTATAATAGTTGGAACTTTACTTAACTTGTAAATATTTTTAACTAATTCAATATTGAAACCCATTCCAGTCCCTTCATTTTCGATAGAAGTTATAAGTATCTCACCTGCACCTTTTTCCTGAATAATTTTAATCCAATCTCCTAGAGAATATTTAGTTTGTTCTCGGCCATTATTTGTAAAAATGCGAAACTCATTATTATAAAATGAAGTCTCAATATTTATTACAATTGTTGATGAACCAAAGGTTCTAGCTGCTTCACTTATAAAGTTTGGATTGTCTACAGCTGCAGTGTTTATTGCAACTTTATCAGCTCCTGCTTTAAGAGTTTTTTCTATATCTTCAACAGTTCTTATACCACCACTCACAGTAATAGGAATTGAGCAACTTCTTGCTGTCTTTGAAATCAAGTCTAAAATATTATTTCTTCCATATAAACTAGCAACAACATCATTGTATATAATCTCATCAGCTCCGTTATTAGCATAATTAATGACAAATTTACTTGGATCACCTAAAACTCTAAGCCCTTCCAAGTTTATTCCCTTTACCAGGTTCTTTCCTTTAATATCTAATTTAGGAATTAATCTAACAAACTTCATTAGTTATCTCATATTATTAAATTAAAGACTTTTACTCAGCATAAAAGTTGATTTAGCGTTACTATTCAGGTTTATAGGGCCTTTATTGATTTAGAAGACATATATATTCTATGAATCTACTATGTAATAATCATTGATACAAAGCTTATTAAAATTAAAATAATATTTTTGATTATAACCCACATCATTTCTGTAAGTATCTTTTACAAAGTTTCTATTATGAGTTCTGGCATTTTAGCTTTTATTATTTCCTCTTCAATTTCTTTCTTATATGCTTCATTCGCGATGATTAGCAAGTCACCAGAATTTGCAGTAGCAAATAAATCTTGCTTTGATTTAATTGGAGTAAGAGAACCGGGCATGAATTTGCCAACTTTCTGAGGGTTTTGGTCAATAGCGAACAACACTCTATCTATGAGACGATCTTGATTTTTACAATGAGCTAAAAAAAGACATCCCTTTGTTGCCGCTCCCCATAAAAAGATATTTCGATTTTCTCCAATTTTGTCTAGACGAATGATATCATTTTTCATATTTGGAAATAACTCATTGAAAGATAACTTTTCCCAATTATCTTTATTATAGTATTCATTGAATTTTAAATTAAGTTTATGAATATCGGCGATAATGTACTGATATTGGTCGTCAAAAGTTAAACCATGTATTTTTCTCGTATCTTCATATAAAGCTTGCAGTGACTCTTGTGAAAAATAATTTACATGTTCATACGTAATATCAAAAAAAGTCTGATTTTCAATAATCCAATCATAGTTAGGCACTTCAATATATATCTTAGCTTTGGAAAAAATCTGTTTTAATGTATTTAGGAAAGAGTATGGATTTTTTACATGTTCAAGCACATGTCTAAGGACAATAAGATCTGTGTCCAATCTGTCTTGGTCATCTAAATAACGTTTTTCGATAGAAGCATTTGACCCCTCGTATGAGGCGTCATAACCCTTTACTTTAAAATAACCATCATGCTGTAACATTTCAACAAAATGACCCTGACCACATCCTATTTCGGTAATGCGACTATTTTTAGGAAATCTAGACTTTAAAAAAGAAAGAACCGAATTCATATGCATATTAAACTTTGAAGAATAAGCCTGACTATTTTGATATTCATTACTGTAATCAATCAAGTTAAGGTCAAATCCTTCATTTTCTACAAAGTTTAATAAAGAGTTTTTGCGAAGCTGCATTGGGCCAACAGATTGATTTTGCTTTTGTGATTTTAATGGTGAATTAGGTAAAACAGGAAGGTAGGTAACATCGTAAACATCTTTTACCCCCCAGTATTCCATCGGTTCATATTCACGATGAGGAAAATATCCAAGATTAAGCTTAATGCTTGAATTACTTTTTTCTATATGTTTTTCAACAAGAGATTTTACTGATACGGGTTTACCGCTGCATATGTTAAACGTACCTTCTCTAGTGCTAAAATATAGATCATATATTTGCTGAATAACTTTTTCAATTGGTAAGTAATCTCTTAGTTGCTCACCCGAACTCATATTAAAGCTTTTTTCTCCATTATTAATAGCAGTGTCCAGTTGTGAGAGTAAAGAATCAGAGCTTTGTCCTTTTCCATACATATAAAAAAGTCTCGTCCATTGTAATTTAAAATTATAATTCTGTTTAAGCTGTCTAAGAGATTTATGTAACTCATTTTTTGCAATACCATATGAATTTATTGGTTGGCACTCAATGCTAGATTTAATGGCTCCACTTTGCTTTCCATATTCAAAACATGTTCCAGCCACTAAAATCTGACTTAACCCTTTTCGAATTAATGATTGAATGAATTGCAAACTTGAAGGTAAATTAATATCGATATGATGTGAAGATTTGTAATCTCGAAGACCTTCCCAAGCTAAATGAATTAAGCCAGTATGATTTTTGATTTCAAAATTTTTTATTTCTTTTCCAATATCAAACGAATAATATTCTACCTCTTTGTACCATTCAAAGACCGATGCTTTTTTTACATCCCTTGATATAGCTATTACATGGAAATTATTATCGAGTAGTTGAGGAATAAGGTGTTGACCAATAAATCCCGTTGCTCCAGTTACGATAATATTTTTAACTTTATTAAAGGATGGCAATTAATTTCTCCGTCATAACACTTACATTTAAAATTACTCAATTACGAAATCACTGCGTATGATACGTAAGAATGAAAAGGAAATCGTTTTATTTCGAGATTACGAATTCCTATTACTTCATTGACAGCTACTGTTTCTCCTGGAAACATTTTTGCATTTAGTTCATCAAAAACTATTATTGCACCTTTTGGCATTTTAGGTAGAAACGTATCTAGCATTATTTTTGTAGGCTCATATAAGTCAACATCAAGATATAACATTGATACAACTAAATGTGGGTTTTCTATTACATAATTTGGCGCTGTTTTGGCAATATCTCCCCTTACTAATTCCACTTTAGGTATGTGATTTAATGGACGATTTTCATCATAAATTGAAACTGCTTCAAGAACAGAGTCATATGTTGAGCCCTTTAGAGCACCAACTTCTATAAGGCTTCCATCAGTACCTTTTGAATCTTTTTCGTCAATTGACGGAAACCCCTCAAAGGTATCGAAGCCAATTATCTTTCTAGTATGGTTTACTGGTTCGAGTATTGAAGAGAGTTTTGCCCATGCCAATGTTCCACCACCATATAAAACACCCGCTTCAATGATAGAGCCATTGACGTTGAGAATTTGTCTAAAAAGCTCATATTTCGTTAAAAAGTTTGCAATCGATTGCCTAGTAGCATATTTAGGAAATGCATCAATTTTATTTAGTATGCTCCCACCATCTTGAATAAAAAAATCATTAATTTTTTTAAATTGGTTTAGGTCGTTAGAGCTTTGATTTTTTGGTTCTCTAGAATGTAGATCAGAGGTCATAAATTTCTCCCATATTTTTTGATGGCTTGCCAAAAGCCTGCGTTGTAAATCTCATCTGAAGACTATATCTTATTTTTTCAGAAAAGTTAATGTTGCTGGTATGAAGAAGGTAGCTGTTAAAAAATAATACATCACCTTTTTTCATTTCAATGACATTAATATCCGAATCATAAACTCCAGTAGGCATATACTTTTTTCCCCACATTACCTCGTGTGGAATTGCACCTTTTCGATGACTTTTTTTTATAACACTCAAAGCACCTAAGTGCATAGGAGTGTCTTGAAGTGGTATCCAAGCTGTTACCTCATTTGGCGCTCCCTTTACGTAAAAGTTATCTTGATGCCATACAGCCAGCTCCTTAGTTTGAAGAGGAGCATCAATTCTGAAAGGAACCTTTTGATAAACTTTTGCTTTGCTACCGATTAAATTAAATATTATTTTACGAATTTCACTATTCTTAGCAAGCTCAATACATTCCTTTAAATTTAAAACTTTATCATATATTTTGGATACGACCTTAGGATTATTTCTTGCGAACAAAGCACATTTTTCATCAAATGGACTTTTGCAAGCATAATATACATTCCACTCATCCTTTAAAATTTTTTCAATATCTTCAAATTCTTCAGATTTCAAGCAATTACTTATTAAAACACATCCATACTCATTATATTCATTTATCATTTCCTGATAATACTTAGTTTGTAAATGAGTCTGCAAAACAAGATTTCCTTATTTAAATAATTTTTTTTAATGTATCCTTTAGTCATTGATCTGACAAATTAATTATTAAAAATTATTTTTTAAATATAAGATATTTTGAATAGAATATTATAAGCTTATTATTTTGTAACAATCTGATTTTATATTAAAGACTCGATTTTCTGTCTTTTAATAGCACTCCAGCTGAGATTTCTTTTTTTTTGTCATCAATGAATAAAAAGCTAGTAACTAATAGACAAGCATCTTTTGTCTTAACAAGAAATTTGCCTTGTTGAGATTTTAATACGGTACCATTTATAGAATCGCTCTTTATTTTTTCAGCTACAAGTTCTGACTTAATTATCATAATCTCATTCGTACCGTAAAAAGTTCTTGCACAAGGACCTGGAAAAGTTATGCCTCTTATAAAATTATTTATTTTTTTACTTTCTAAATTCCAATCAATTATTTCATCTCCAGGCAATCGACGTTGGCAATAAGACCCTTTACTATCAATATCTATTTGTTTAACTCTTATTACTTTATCATTGAATATCATTAATAAACTCTTCATTAGAAGATCCGAACAATAATTATAAGATTTTTTTAATAGAGTATTATAATTATCACTTAAATAAATAGGATAATGTTCTTGTAAAATTATATCTCCTGTATCAATACCTTTATCAATGTAGTGAACAGTTATTCCAAATTCACTCTCTCCATTAATTAGAACCCAATTTAATACATTCCTTCCTCTATAAAAAGGCAACGCACCAGCGTGGCAGTTGATAAAGCCTTTTAATGGTAATTTAAGTAAATCTTCTTTGATAATTTGATCGTATGACATTGAAACAAAAAGATCTGCGTGATAATCTTTCAATAGCGATACAGTTGCATCTGAATTAATATTTTCAAAAACTAAAAAATCAATATTATTATTTTCTGCAAATTTTTTTAAGACTGGATCAGGTTTACTAAATCGAGAAACTATAAATAATATTTCAAATCTTTTGTCATTAATAATCATTTCAAAAGCTTTATGAGACCACGGACCGTCAGCAAAGTATCCTAACTTCATAATTTTATATCATAAAATCTTTTTTTTATTTTAATGTGTTCCATACTTTCTAATATTTTCACAATTTTTTTTACAGCTCCCTTTGGTCCGTATGGGTTTTTCGTATTTTTTAGATTATGTTGAAATTTCTTTGAATAGAGAGTTTTTATTGCTTTGCTTAAACTTCTGCTATTTGGTTTACAATTAATTATACTTGTAGATTGTATTCTGCCTTTCTGTCTATCACCAATATTTATTGTGCCAATTTTGAAAGATGGAACTTCGAGTAAACCACTTGATGAATTGCCTATTACAGCATCCATATATTGAAGCATTGAGTAATATCTTAGCTGACCTAACGATTTAAATACGAAGTAATTTTTGTTTTTTTTACAAAATCTATTTATTTGGTTAAAAATAATTTTATTATTAGTATCTGCATTTGGCATAGTAAAAAAAATATTTGTATCATTAAGTTTTTTTACTACTTCTAATAGGTTGGTAATGTGTAATTTTTCAAAATAATCACTAAGTGTCTCGGGATGGTATGTAATTAGCAAATTCTTTTTGTTAAATTTTATCTTTAAGGTGTTACATAATTCATTTGAGCTTAATAAATCTAATTTACCTAGATTATCAACACCAAGCCCACCTACGTTAAAAACATTTTTAGGATTTTCGCCTAACTGTATTACTCTTTTTTTATATTCTTTATTTGCTACAAAATGAAGATGGGACATTTTAGTAATTGAGTGCCTTATAGCCTCGTCAAAAGCTCCTTCAGTGGTTTCTCCTCCATGAATATGTGCAATTGGTAACTTCATGATATTGCAACTCGCAGCAGCTGACAAAAGTTCATATCTATCTCCAAGCATCATGGCTAAGTCAGGCTTTAATTTTTTAAGAGATTTTGAAATCAAAATCATAGCCTTGCTCATTGAGCTGATAACACTCAAATCAGTATCATCATTATTTAAGATCTTGCATTTCGAATTTATTTTAAAACCATCATTCACAATTTCTCTGTATGTATTTCCATGAAGACTTGATAGATGTGAGCCGGTGACTATTAACTGGAGAGTAAATTTTTTATTCTTACCTATTTCATTCATAAGTATTTTTAACAAACCATACTCAGCTCTAGTTCCTGTAATGACGCAAATTTTAAATTTTTTCATTTATGATTGCACCCTCTTGATAATTTTTCTTTGATTTTTTACCAATTAATTTATCCCACTTTTTTGGTGTTATGCCAGTACCCGGTCTTTTTGTAGTTAAGTTTGTCTCATTAAAGATTTCATTTTTATTTATTCTTTGATTAGCAACTATAGATTTTCGAGCAATTTTAATATTTTTAAGCTCACCTTTCTGTGCTTTTTTCACGCCGTTTCCCAAAGCAATTTCAATATTCCTTATTTTACTAATTAATTCTTTTAATTCTTTTGGCTCTAAACTTGCTTTATGATCGGGACCTTGATCATTTCTACTAATGGTAAAATGTTTTTCTATCAAGGTAGCCCCCATAGCAACTGCTGCTATAGAAATATCAGTCCCAAGTGTGTGATCTGAGTATCCAACTTTTGTTCCAAATTCATCTTTTATTGTTTTTATTGCTTTGAGATTCACATCTCTTGGCATGGTGGGATAGTCAGTTGTGCAATGCAAAATTGTTATTTTATTTAATTCTGTGCCTTTTTTGGTAAGAATATTAAGTGCGTACTCTATATCTTTTAAATTCGACATACCTGTAGAAAGAATGATATTTTTTTTAAACGCCCCCAAATGTTGTAAATAGGGTGTATTCGTGATTTCTCCAGAGGGAACTTTAAATGTTTTTAATCCTATGCTTTTTAAAAAATTTAAACTTTTTATTTCAAAAGCAGTTGAAAGAAAATTTATATCTTTTTTCGAGCAGTATTTTTTTAGTTTTATTTGGGAGTCTTCAGACAGCTCTAATTTTTTTAGCATTTCATATTGATTATCTTCATTGCCTGTATTTCTAATTTGATATTCAGCTTTTTTAGTTTTTTTCAATAATAAATCTTCAACTTTGAATGATTGAAACTTTACATAATCAGCATTACAATTTTTAGCAATATCTATGAGTTTCCTGGCTCTGACTATATTTCCATTATGATTAACACCCGCTTCAGCTATTATAGTTACCTTCATTTTAGACCTTCTATACTGAAATTATTTGTGTCTTTATTCATTTATCAATTCTTATAAATTTCATTTTAATGTTATTAATTCTCTAGGCGATATATCACTTATCCATTAAATACTAGCGCTAGATGGTAAGTTTATCAATTTTCTATAAATTTCTTCTGACCCCAGCATACTTGTTTTTGGAAAATTTGTAAGATGAGGAAGGTTATGCATCAATTCCCAGCAGGGTCTTGACCCGACCTTATTATCATTTAAAGCCATCAATATATCATCCCGATAATCTGTATAACCATCTTTTAAAACAAGACTATTAAACCAGTAATTACTAAGTGAGTCTTTTCTTTCACAAAATATTTCAGCATACTTATTATTTATAAAATTTTCCCTATACCTTTCATGTAAAATTCTTTTATTACTAACTAACTTATTTATATTTTCTAGTTGAGCAAGTCCAAGTGCCGCACATACATTTGGCATGCGAAAATTATAGCCTAACTTATCATGTAAGAATTTCCATTGATGCCTTACTTTTGCAGTGGTGGTTATATGTTTTAATTCCTCCGCATATATTGAGTTATTTGTCAAAATAGCTCCCCCAGCACCTGTTGTTATCGTTTTATTTCCATTGAAACTAAGAGTTCCTAAATCACCAAATGTTCCTAACGATTTATTTTTATAAGTGCTACCTATAGCTTCAGCAGCATCCTCAATCACAACCAAATTATATTTTTTAGCTATTTCTAATATTTCATCAATCTTACATGCGTGCCCAAATGTATGAACTGGCAGAATAGCTTTTATGTGATTTCCAGATCTTTTATTTATTAAAATATTATTTTGAAAAGTTGTTTCTAATTTTAAATACTGCTTAAGAAGGTCAGTATTGACTCCTAATGATAGTGTTTCACTATCAACAAAATGAGGAATTGCATTACAATATAGTACAGCATTAGCTGTTGCAACGAATGTAAGAGACGGAAGAAGAACTTCATCATTTTCTTTTATGCCAGCCACGACAAGAGCAGAGTGTAATGCTGAAGTACCACTATTAGTAAGTATCACATGCTTAACATTTAAATACTCTGATAGTTTTTTTTCAAACATATTAACAAAATTTCCGACACTTGATACAAAGTTAGTGTCAATACACTCATTCAAATATTTTTTTTCATTTCCTATAAAGTGAGGTTCATGCAGAGTGAATTCACCATTTCCAATAGTTTGGTGAACTGTTTCAATTATATTATTGATGATTTCTTGTTTCACAAATTACTTTTTCGATACCATTCCCATGTTTTATTGCAACCTTCAAAAATATTTATTGCTGGACTCACGCCAGAAATTGAAGTGGTTTTGCTCATATCTGGACAGCGTCTTGAGGGAGATCCAGTAGTATCAATGTCAGTTAAAATTTTGATATCATCTCTTCCAACTATTTTTAGAAGTATTTCGGTTAACTTTCTTATGCTAACCTCTTCTGTATCATTTCCAATATTAAAAACCTCTGTGCCTGGGGTTTTGTCAAAATTATTCATTAATTCAATCATCATATTAACTGCATCATCTATGTAACAAAATGCTCTTTGATGATCTAATGAATTAATTTTTAAACTAGTATTACGCTCTGCTTGTTTAAATTTTAATAATAATTCAGGAATGACATGAGACATACCCATTCTTGGACCATAAATATTATGAGGCCTTAATATTATACTTGGAATATCTCGATGAAAACACATCGCTTCACCATAAATTTTTGAAAGCATGTATGTGGAGCGTTTAGTTTTTAAATCTGGAAGACAAATAGGAAAATTTTCTGGTGTAGGATACGTCATCTTTAAATGAATTGCAGAGGATGACTGTACTTCTGATGTTGATGAAAATATAAATTTTTCAAGATTTTTTTGAAGTTTAGCTAATAGCAATGCATTATGGTTAATCATAAAATTTTTATAAATAGTATCATATGGAAAATTATTTACATTTTTAACACCAACAATTGCTGCAAGTTGAAAAATATAGTTGTAGTCTTTATCAAGATTCATAATACTTTCCGTATTAAGTGCATCGACATCTAACATCTTAGAGTGACTATTTGATAAAAATTTATCAAGATCTTCGTCTTTTTTTGCGCGTGAAAAGTTATCTAAAATATCTACGTTATATTCTTGTATTAGTTTTTTTGCTAGATGTAGTCCAATGAATCCAGCTCCTCCAATTATCAAAACTTTTTTCATAAATAATCTAATTTCTTCCTAATGAAATATATTTTAATTCATTACCTCGAATTTTATTTCTTTCAGTTTTATTTAAAATGTTGTTTGCATCTAATATTATTTTTGTTTTTTTTCTAAATTTTAAAGTATTCAGAGTTTTATAGTTTTTGTGTGCGACAGCTAGTACTATTGCATCTACCTGCGGTATATTATTTAGACTTTTAATTCTACATTTCTCAAAACCTTCCCATGAACTTACTAATGGATCATGTCCATAAATCTTAGCCCCTTTTGTTATGAGTCTCTGAGCAAAATCTGTCGATGGTGAATATCGAGTATCATCAGTATCAGGCCTATATGACAAGCCTAGTATTAAAATTTTTTTTTTGTTTAACGTTTTTAAATGCTTTTCTAATATATTCACTGCTGCTTGTGGCATTTCATTGTTTATTTCAACTGATTTTTTACTTAGAGGAAATTTTATGAATTTATTTTTGAATAATTGTTCTGCTGAAATAAGGCCAAACAATGGATCTTTTGTTAGACAATATCCACCAACTCCCAAACCTGGAAGCATGATATTTGAATGGGTAGGTCTTACTCTAATTGCATCTATCACTTCGTATAAATCAATACCAATATTTTCTGCAAAACGACTCCACTCATCAATGAAGGCAATATTTACAGCTCTATAACTATTTTCTAAAATTTTTGACGTCTCACAAGATGAAAGGTTAGTTAGTTTAGTGAGAGGAAATTTTTTTGTGTTTACTACTTTTTTATAAAAATTAGCACATATAACAGAAGCCTTTTTAGTATTACCAGCATAAACTCTCCAAAAATTAATTATTGAGTCTAAGTAATTATTACCTGGCATGACTCTTTCATATGAATATGCAAACATTAATTCTTTTGTAAAACCCCTTTTCTTTCTTTCTTCATTAATTATGGGAATAGCCAATTTCTCGCAGCTTCCTGGTGGCAGAGTAGTTTCAACAATAATTAGAGCATTTTCCTTCATATACTTCCCAAGTGTTCTCATTGCCAAAATAAAATTACTATAGTCCACAAGAAACTTATTTTTATTTTTTGTTAAGTCTAAATTAATATCAGAAATTATTATCTCTGCATGTTGCAGATATTTACTATCTGTTGAGGTAAAAATATTTTTTTGTTTATATGTGTTTTTAAATAATTGCTTTAATTTTTTATCAGTAGTTTTTATTGGTAAAACACCTGAGTTTAACTGTTTTACTTTCTCCTGACCACTTTGATTGTCTAATTCAATACCAATAACATTAAATATATTTTTTTTATCTATTAATCTTGACGCTACTGCGATCATCATTGCAATACCAACAAAACCTAATCCTTGAATACAAACTATAGGTTTATCCTTTTTCTTTAGAAATGTAGGTTGTTTTATCATTTTATCTCAATAAAATGGCAATATATAAAAAGGTATATTTATCTATGAACTCTCTAATCATAAAGTTTATCATTTTATTATTTTATATTGATGTTAATGTTTAATGTCAAAATAAAGTAATTATTTCAAACAATTTTAATGTATAAGAAAATTGATAAGTATATAGTCAAAGAAAACATTACCATTAAGGATAGTCTGTCAGTTATTAATAAATCCGGTCATAACACGATATTTGTAGTTGATAAAAATAGAGCACTAAAAGGTTCACTTACAGATGGCGATATAAGACGTGCTTTACTGGGAAATGCTACAAAAAATAACAAAATAAAAAATATTTATAATAAAAGTCCAAAATATTTATTTAATGAAAACTATGAAGATAAGGATGTAAAAAACTTATTTTTAAAAAATAAAATTAATATTGTTCCCATACTCAATACAAATAAAACAATAAAGAAATTGATAAGATGGGAAGAATATTTTCTTAATACAAAAAAAAAGAAGAAACAAAGTATTTTATCTAAAACCACTATAGTTGTGATGGCTGGTGGAAAAGGAACAAGACTAAAGCCTTATACTAATATTTTGCCAAAACCGTTGTTGCCAATTAATGATAAAGCAACTATTGAACACATTATAGATAACTTTATTTTCTATGGTGCAAAAAAGTTTTATATTTCAATAAACGTAAAGAACTATATAATAAAAGCATTTTTCAGAGAAAAATTTTATAAGGCAGAGATAACTTTCTTAGAAGAAAAAAAACCTTTAGGAACATGTGGAAGTCTTAGCTTAATCAATTATAAATCTATATCTGAGAATTTTATTTTAACAAATTGCGATATCATCTCGTATATAGATTTTAAAAAGCTTATAGCGCATCATAAAAAAAATTCTTCAATTATGACTCTTGTTGCTGCCCAAAAAAATCATACTCTATCATATGGCTCAATCGAGGTTGATCAAAAGGGCTTCTTGGAGAATATTAAAGAAAAACCGTCATACAATTTATTGGTGAATATTGGTATTTATGTGATTAATAAAAAATGTTTAAAGTATATTCCAAAAAATAAATCATTAGATATAAACCATTTGATTGAGACGTTAAAAAATAGGGGAGAGAGCATATCAATATTACAAATTAACGATGAAGAATGGTTAGATACAGGTCAAATAAAAGAAATATATAATGCAAAGAATATATTAGAAAATTAAAAGTATTTACTTACAAACATAATAAGTTTTTTTATAAATAACAAAACATTTCGTAATGAAAGAAAATATCAAAGCATTTTTCAACCTACCAAAAGAAGTAAAATTTTGTTCTAGGTGTGTGATTTCAAATCAGCGTCCATCATCCTTGCCAGAATTCTATCATACTCCTAATCGTGATGGCGCTACTTATATACAATTTAATCAAGATGATGTTTGTGACGCTTGTTTACAAGCTGAGACTAAAACTAATATAGATTGGGATAACAGAGAAAATGAACTTTTAAAACTCTTGGATAAATATAGAAGTAACGATGGCACATATGATTGTCTTGTTCCAGGTAGCGGTGGTAAAGATAGTGTTTTCCAGTCTCATATATTAAAAAATAAATATGGAATGAATCCACTAACAGTGACCTGGCCACCTATACTTTATACAGACTATGGATACGAAAATTTTAAAAATTGGATTGAAATAGGCGGACATGACAATATAACATTTAAACCAAACGGAAATGTTCAAAGATTATTGACTAAATTATCAATTGAAAATCTACTTCACCCTTTTCAAACTTTTATACTTGGTCAGAAAAATCTTGCCCCAAAGATTGCAAAAAAATATGGAATAGATCTTATTTTTTATGGAGAAAATGAAGCAGAGTATGGGAACCCAATTGCAGATAATACAAAATCAATAAGGGATAATTCGTTTTATACATATAAAGATTCAAATAATTTATATTTAGCGGGGATCAAGGTAAAAAATTTGGTGAATGACTATAAAATAAATATGTCAGATATTTATACCTATCTTCCAATAAACGAAAATGAACTAAAAGGAACAGATCTGCAAGTTCATTATTTGGGCTATTACTTAAAATGGGATCCTCAAGAAATGTTTTACTATGCGAGTGAAAATGTTAATTTTAAAGCGAGGCCTTTTAGAACACAGGGCACTTATAGTAAATATAACAGCATTGATGACAAAATTGATGATTTGCACTATTATACAACTTATATCAAGTTTGGTATTGGTAGAGCTACGTACGACTCCTCTCAGGAAATAAGAAATAATCATATTGACAGAGAAGAAGCTCTTAGTTTGGTATCAAAATTTGATGGTGAGTTTCCAGATAAATATCTTAACGAAATCTTAGATTATCTAGAAATCGATCCGTCAGAATTTAGCGATATGTGCGACAAGTTTAGGTCACCCCATTTATGGAGAAAAACAGGCAACCAATGGAGGCTTAGACATACTGCAAATAAAGATGGAACTGATGATTAATATTATTGAAAATTTTATTTAAAAAAAATATTTATTCTATTATGAAGAGTTAGATCAATTATTTTGGTTTCTATAATATAATCTTACAAGTTCTTCAATTTCAAAAAGTTCATTCCAAGATACTTTTACATCTGTATCCTCCAACAGCTTTGCAGATTTAATTAAACTATGTTGTAAAGAAAAAGGATACCAAGAATTATTTTTGATTATGTTAATAAATTTATTTTTTAATTTCAAAAGTATTCCATTATTTAATAGATAAGATGCTTTTGAGTTTTTATTCTTGCTTTGATTCATATATTCCTCAAAAGCAACAATAATGTCATGTTTTATATTTCTAGATTCCTTGATTGATGAAGTGCAGATAATTTCCATATTTTCAAAAAAATCTTTTTTCTCATCTTCTTTGTGATCCCACCAATGCTCAATTCTTAGGGATTTGGTATTACTGGGGCTAGTGCCACGAATTGGAGATATTTCAAAGCTTCTTATCCACATCAGTTCTTGAAGTACCTTTGTTTTTCCAAAAAATGGAAGGAGAAATTCAATCTGAAGCTCACAAGATGCATAAAAACTATATTCTTTTGAAAAGACCATTTGAGCAATTGGTTGCCAGGAAGAAAACTTTGAAACTGCATAAAGATGTGATTGTGCATAATTAGAGAAATGCTCCTTTACTCTCAATCCTGCATCATCTGAATTAAGGTGTTTCCCTTTTAATTTAGGATATATGTGCCTTCCTAAAACTCTACCTTTTGTTAAACTAAAAGCGATTGCCCTACCCGCACATGTTACATAGTCGTGATTAGATTTCAAAAAATTAATACATTCATTCAATGCAGAGGGTAGGTAAAATTCGTCATCAGATCCATACATTACATATTCTGTTTTAACGTATTTGGTAGCTATAAAAAAACGTTCATACATTGATTTATCAGGCATGTGAAAGTATTCTATGTTGCTACTAAATTTAGATAGTTTATTAGGGCTGATAGAATTTTTACTACCATCAAAAACTTTAATGTTTGCCTCTTTACCATTCCAGAAATTCAATAGTCTTAAAATAAAACTTTGACGGTTGAAGGAAGGAACTAAAATTGTTAATTCATTTAGCAATAAAATACCCTTTATGTATAATAATTATTAAAACCATTTTCAAATCA
>MDSV01124403.1_pt1 | contig 18096 bp, 16 predicted proteins | sample 810851 | NCBI WGS metagenome assembly MDSV01 (sample SAMN05326640, study PRJNA326480) | marine metagenome | isolation source: seawater | place: Atlantic Ocean: North East | collected 2012 | reverse complement strand
TGCTAAGTTTTTCATTTGTCCTTCAGACTTTCTAATCTGTTTTCGTAATTTATCTCGTTCTTTTCGATATGTTTTTTTAAATCTTGTTTGTCTTCCAGCTCCTGCGAAGGTTTCAGCCAAAAAGTCTTTAATATCAATGTTATACTGCATTAATTTTTGATCATAAGCAACTTGAAGAGAGTTTAAATTCTTGATATTGGGATTCATATATATTCATAAGAAATAAACAAATCCCTAGATGAGGTTATTTGATTCTAATTCTTTTTTAGAAAAGAATCTATAGGTGATGTAACCAGCGCCTAATATACCAATTACAAAAGACCAATTCAAAATATACTGTTGGGTGTATAAAATCTTGTAGTCTTCTGATAATTGTTTAGCTCCACCGATTTGACTTTCAGCAAAGTTAAGTTCGGTTTTAATAGCATCTGTTGTTTCTTGGTTACTGTTCAATTTTTTATTTAATGAATTTGAATCATTTTTCATTTCTTCAATATCTAATTGGAGCTTATTATTCAACAAAAATAAATTTTTAGATAAAGCGATTAAATTGTTTTTAGCATCGTTAAATTTTTGTTTATATGATTCGTCGTGAGGATATTTTCTGGTTAATACATAATATTCTTTAAAAGTTACCAAATTACAATCATACGATTCTTTGAGGGAATTTATCTCGTTTCGAACACTCATCTAATTACTATATATTGTTATTTTTTATATTTAGATACACAATCGATAATATTGACTTGTAATTGCTGTTTTACTGGGTCTTAAAATTTCACATACTTCGCCAGGTCGCATACATAGGGACTGAGCAACTGGATCAAATCTTGAAATTTCTGGTAGTTGATTATCCTTCAAAATATTATATTTTTTCTTCATGGCATCTGTTTCTTCTTTGTTAATTATCTTATGTTTTGGAACTAAACTATGCTGTTGGATATTGAATTGAAGACGTTTTATATTTTGAACCACTACAAACATTTTATCTGTCTCCCAAATGTGTTTTAAGTAAGTAGTCATTGTATCATTTGGGTCGTCCTTTGATATAATTAATAATGTATCCTCTTTTGTTAAAACATCATCAATATTATACAAATCCTCAATAAAATCATCAATGTTAGTGGGGCGAATTAATTTGGCTAAATGATAAAGAACATATATTCTCTTTCTTCGTCCAGTTTCAGGATCTTCCTTAGACATTTCTAAAAGCATGTCTAATTGTTTATTGGTATATTTTGCGTTAATTTCTGATATACTGAAATCGGCGTAATCTTTTACATCATATCCCAGATAATCAAGTTGTTCAAGTAGAACCTTTCTTGATTTGAAAATAGACGAAATCAACTGGTTTGAGTCTGTCATATTATTTATAGTACTAAAACATCTTTTTATATGTTGATTCATTTTTTATTAAAATTATGAATCATCACCAAATTACATTTCAAAACTTACTTTTTTTGTCTTACCACCACCACTTGATTTACTTTCTATACCAGTTGAAAAAGAGGTGTCATTGTCTTCATCATCACTGTTATTTTCTTTGATTTCTTCAACATTTAAAATTTCAGTCTTATCCTCGTCTTCTATTTCTCCCAGTCCACTTCTTTTATGATAAACCTTTCTCAATACATCGATTTGTTCATCTCTTGGTAATTTTTCTAATTGTAGTCTTGATGCGCTGGACATATTGTGATATATTTTTAATAAATTTTCATCCCCAAATTTACCCCCTTCCTGACTATTTTCTGTGGGTGGAGTAGGAATTGGCCCATCACTGCTTGTATCATCTATTCGATATCCTTTCAGAGGTTCTGTATTAATACCTGGTAACTTACCATCGGGACCAAGAGTTGGTGAAACTGGTTGAAACGAAGAGTCCGAATCGGGTATTTTATATTGAACAGATGAATCGTCTTTTTCCCCTTCGCTTGTTTCGGGATTATAAGATGATAAAGGATTATATGGCTCACTACTTGGTTCCTTTTCTTTTTCTTGTTCTTTTTCTATTTCTTTTTGTTTATTTTCATCTTCTTCTATAACTTCAGAAAGGGTAAAAGGATTGGGTAAATACTCTTTATCCGGGGCACTCGAAAGTTTAGTCACTAATCTATCAACCATCTTTTTGTATCGGACTACATATTCGGTAAGATAGTCTTGATCTTTTGATTTTTCGAACTTGATTTCATTTTGAGTTAATTTTATAATATTATCTGAAAAGGAAAGTGAAGTTAAGGTGTCAACATTATCCTCTGTAATAATTCTAAATTGAACATTCATAGCTTGTAATTCTTGAACTAATAATTTAAAACTGTATGGAATACGAAGCAAACTAAATGATCTTCCATATTTAGTAACTTGATCTATATTCATTTTATTATCCACAGTGGTGTAAAATTTAACAGGTCCATCAGCTTGAGGGCTCAAAAATATATTTTCATTTTGATTATAGATAGATATCATGCCTGATTTGTTACAGACTGCCATGTAATATTCATCTGCTCTTTCAAGGAAAGATTCAGATAAGAAATGAGACATTCCGTGAGAAATAACACCATCTCGTTCCATTTCTCCAATACGTAATCCGCCATCATTTGCCCTTCCATGAACTGATTGACGTGTTAGCGCATTTACAGGGCCACGAGGACGATAATTAATTTTATCTTTAACCATATGTTTTAAACGCATGTAATAGGTAGGACCTATAAAAATTTCGGAACTTAACTGTTCTCCAGTCATTCCATTGTAAAGAATTTGATTACCAGAAGAATGAAATCCTGCGTTTGTTAACATATTTCCGTATGTTTCTGTATTAGAACCTTTTGTCGCAAAAGCAGTGCAGTCTCCATATCCTCCAAACTCACAACAAGCTTTTCCAAACATACTTTCAATGAGTTGTCCGATAGTCATTCTACTTGGTATAGCGTGCGGATTTATTATTAAATCTGGTTTGACACCATCAGTAGAAAAAGGCATATCGCATTCAGGTATAATCAGACCAATGGTTCCCTTTTGTCCAGCACGAGAAGCCATCTTATCTCCAATAGCAGGTATTCTTTCTTCACGTATTCTAACCTTAGCAATACGAAATCCCTCTTCTCCGTCAGTTATAAATGATTTATCAACATAACCAAGTTGTCCTTTTTTCGGTTTTACAGAACTATCAGTATTGGTTTCTTCACTATTAGTTATTTTTCCAATAACAATCATTTTATCATTTAAAGGTGTATTTTCTTCAATAATCCCATGTTGATTTAAATATCCATAGTCGTATCCTTTTTTGGTTCCCATTACCTCTTTTTTTGAAACATCCGCGAAAAATGAGTTTACCGTGCTACCTGATACTTTACTACTTTCTTCTCTGGCCTGATACATTGAATAATAAGTAGTTCTGAATATGCCACGATTTACAGCTCCTTCATTAATTAAAATAGCATCTTCAACATTATAACCTGTAAAAGACATAATTGCTACAATAGCATTAACACCGTAAGGTGATTTTTCATTGTTTATGTATTTCAAATATCTGGACTTAATTAAAGGCACTTGACCATTATTTAAAATTACACCCATTTTATCTATTCGCATTTGATGATTGGTATGATACATAGAAACAGCTTGTCTACTTTGACCACAAGAAAATGCGTTTCTTGCGTAAGGGTTATGCTCAGGATAAATAATCATATTTCCCATTACTCCGAGTAAAAGAGACGGATGAATTTCAATATTTGTGTATAATTTATTGGTCTTTATATCTTCCTCGTAGGTAGCAATTAAAGAAACATCTTCTTCAGATGCATCTATATATTCAACAAGAGAGCCGTTTTTTTCAAAATCGATTGTGGTGCTACCAAAAATTTCATTCATATCATAAATTTTATTTTTATTTAATTTACTATTGTCACTTGATTTTGGCTTCATACCACTAACTATTTCTACCCATGAAAGTTGTTCAATATTTAATTTTTCAAGTTGATCCTTTTTTTCAAAACTGGGTTTATTATTTTCAAAATAGTAAACTGGTCTCATTAAACGGCCTCCATCGGTATAAATATGTATTTCATTTTTTGAATATTCAAAAGTTATACTGGTATAGACAGGAATTAATCCGTTACGTTTTAAAGTTTTTAATAATTTCATATTTTCCAAAGGTTCAGGCACTACGCCAATCCAATTACCGTTAACAAATACCTTCGTATTTTGAGCTAAGAACAAAGGTTTACACTCCTGAAGAAGTTTCAAAGGTAAATTTGCTCTGATCCATTTTATTAATTGATAAGAGGATACATTACTCGTTATATGGGTTGATATGGATAAGTGTTTATGTAATCCAATATTTCCACCGTCAGGAGTATCTACAGGGTCGATAAATCCCCATTGAGAGCCATTTAAATGACGTGGACCGACCACCTTAGCACTTGCGTCTAAAGGAAGATTGGTTTTTCTCAGTTGAGAAATATAAGAATTAAAACTTAGCCTATTCAAATCCTGCACTACACCCAATTTTTTTGTATAAGACTGAGAACCCCAGTTTCCCTTGAATGCTTTTTTAATTCCTGATTCAACATCTCGAGTCTTAAAAAAATCTCTGTAGTTAGCTTCAATTAATTTTGAAAAATCATCCTTGTATTCTCCAATATGATAATAGTATTCCTTATCTATAGCTAAAAAAATAGTATGTAATTGTATCAAGTAATATTCTCGGAATAAATCATAAATTAGCTTCCCGGCTTGTTCTACTCTCTTGAATTTATAATTATCCCTATCTGTAGGTGTTTCTTCACCCGAATATACCCTTAATACCTTATTAACCATATAACCTACAAAATATGCTTTGTCTAAGAAATTGTTCTCACCAATATGTGGTAAAAAATAGTTCATTAATATATCTAACACCGATGCTATGGACCGTTTCTTTGTAAATGTTGAAATATATTTAAGAGCTGCGTGTTGATCAAAAAATTTGTTAGCATCATGAATACTTGGAATAAAATAATCAACATAATTTTCATTTTTTTCTAAGTCTAACAAACATGCTTCAATAATACTTTTATCACTAATTATACCTAATGCCCTCATTAAAATAAATAATGGAACTGGTTTTCTCACATTAGGAACATCAACAACAATTTGATTATTTGAATATTTGACAGACGGAGCTACCATTTTTACGGAAGTTTTACGAATTTGTTTTGATGTATCTTCAGATACAGAACGTATTTCAGCTGAATGACTATATACTTCTCCCTCTTTATATTTTCTAACATATACCATGTTATCAGCAAAAGTTTCTTGTGGAACAATAGCTTTTTCCAACCCATCAATAATAAAATAACCTCCCTTATCATTTTCACATTCTCCCAAATTAAAACACACTTCGTTTGTTAATCCATTTAATATACATAATTTGGATTTAACCATAATAGGAAACCGTCCCAATAATATCTTTTCCAATGTTAATGATTCTATTCTTGGTTCTTCACCATCATTATAAATTAGTTCTACATCTACATCATATTGTATTGTTATTCCATACGTCATATCTCTTAGTCGTGCATCATTTGGATACATGTAGTGAGTTTGATTTTCATCATATATAATTGGTTTTCCAAAATAAATTTTAGTGCCGTCTTTACCACCTAAATACAAAAGACATTCATTTGATACCTTTTTATCACCTGAATCTGGTTCCATAAATCTAACTGGATTGTTTTCCTTTAATATACGATGAATACCATGTTGAAAAAAATCATCATAGGAATCAAGGTGATGAGCTACCAGATTTTGAGTATTGTCTCTGAAATATGTGTCAATTATTTTCCATGAAATAGATTCCATCCTATTCTATATATTATTGTTATTTTTATAATGTATTTTACATAATTCAAGTTCTTAAAAATCAAACATACGTGTTTTGGTTATGAAAAACACGTATTTATTATTTACTTTTCACTTATCATCATTAGCCCAAGCAAAACAAATAAAAAGACGAAAGGATACAATACTAAAAACCATGATATACTGGTGTAACCATCTTTACATATTAAATGAAGAACCCAAGTAAAAAATAGAATGTAAATAAAATTGAATGCTAATACAAGTAAAGTATTCGCAACTCTACACGAGAAAAGACCTAACCTAAATGTTTTTTTATTACCTAAATTTTGTATAACCATCACAGTAAACGCAAACATTGAAATTACAAAATAGAAGGCCGCTGGGGTGCATAGCTGACTAAGTTTTCTTGGAAAAGGTGCCATATAGTATGATCATAGATAATAATTTACAAATTCCCAAAAAATGTATAAATTCAAAAAAAAGAGAGAAATTTATTACTCTCCGTGAATCTTTAATTTTAAATAATTAAGATTATCCTCTGCTCGGCTTCCATAATACATTTGGTCCTCGTAAGGAAGAGGGTTGGGAGGAACAGGTTCTCCTTGCCATTGTCTATAAGCACTGTTGAAATCATGGCCTATTGTAGAAAGTATATTGGAAACTCCTCCTTTTTGTAACTTCTTCGCATCCTTTTGTTGTCTTTGTGATCTTGTCTCCATTGGATGATAGGGAAGCATAACAGCGTTATTGCGTCTAAGTGGAGGAGGAGTCTGGTAGGCGTCTATCCCTCCCTTCTTTCTCCTTGTCTTTTTCTTATAACTCCTGTGCTTCTTGCCTCCTTTGAAATCAATTGCCTGGAAGGTAGTTCTTTCGTTAATAGGATCCATCTGAGGTTGAACATCTAATTTATTCAACGTATAATAATTTCCGTCGTGGGCACCTCTGACTCCAGGTAAATCTTCTAAGTTCGCACCGTAAGGAGTTCCAATAAATGGTTGAGGGGCACAGCCATATCCTCCTCTCTTCTTGGTTCTTTTAGATCGTCTTTTTCCGCCCTTTAAACTTTTAACTCTGGCACGAATTTTTCTTGTCTTTTTGGTTTTGTTTTTTGCTTTTCTACAGTAAGTTCTTTTTTTTCCTGAAGCGACTTTACATCCTTTTACTTTTTTACATCTATTAGGTTTTTTAACTCGTTTACGTGTACATAAGTTTTTAACCATATTTTTCTTATATATTCTTCAAAGAAAAAAACATACACGTCCAAAAGACAGTATGTTTTTTAATTACTAAAGTTATTTTTCAGTAATAGCTAATTAATATCGACATGTGTTAAAATATGTCTTCTACAACACATCCTGGTTAATCCAATCTCATCCATCACATGTCCTTCATTTGTCTTTTCGTTATTATCTTTTGTCAAATACATTACTTGGTCGAGATCTACTTTATCCAATGATTGATCAGCTAATTTTCTTTTACGCACTTCTTCTACATAATATCTATATTTGTTAGCCAACACCTTGCCGCATGTAAAACACTTCACTGGAATAATCATCTTACTATATATATTCTTTTAGAATAAATACCTTTAATCCTTTCTTAATCATTTATTTTATTTATTCCTGTGGAAATTAGTTTGGACACGTTTTTTTTGTTGGACATTTATTTCCATAGCATTTATTTTGATAATAATAATAATCTAAATTTCCACCAAATTCAGCAGTAGGTCCAGTTTTATCACCAGCAACACAACGATTTTGGCTTGTATATACGCAACATGCCATCTTCTTACAATTGTATTCAGTCAATTGACTACATTGCGCATTTAAAGCATTTAAGTCAGATTTGTTTTGATTACATTCGCAAATACTATTTAACGGGTCCATATTTAAACCAGCAATGTCACGTTGGCTAATAATATCTGTATAAATTCCCCAACTTTCTTTTTCCATGTTGGGATCATATCCCGTAACGACATCTGTATCTGGTGATAAAAGAGGGGGAATATTTACTATATTTTGAGTTCCTGCTGGATAAACTGGTGGTTTTGGGTTTGGTAAATCAATATTCAATGCTGGTGCTATATTCCGTAGTTGTTGATCTAAAAAACTTTCACTATTTGTATAAGCATCTAAATTTATAGGGGTACTCATTATATTACAGTGACATTTTATTGAGTTCAAAAATACTTAAACATAATAAGGTTGAACTGGTCTCATTTGAACATGTGTCATTGTAATACCATTGTAAATGCTTAAAACACATTCATTTACAAATCTTTTTTCGGATTCCACATCATAATTGAAATAACAATGTCCACCGAAACTTTCTCTATTAATTAAACCTTCCGAAGAAAATCGCCCACATTCATATTGGTCAGGGAAATTACCTAAATTATCGTTTTGAATAATACGTGAAAAATACACATCTTCGTTATCTCCAGGATTTCTTGGATAATTTTTAATAATTTTTAACATTAATTTTCTTGTTCGTAAACTAAAACCACCATTTCCACCTGCTATTTTTAGACCACTTTCTTTTACCCAATCTAAAGTTTCAATCCACGGAGCACCTATATAATCAAACTCCAGGAACTCGTCAATATTAGACTTAAAAATACAGCTGTCTTCTTGATGAATCAATATTTTGTCTCCAGTAAATAAATTCCAAAACTTTTCGCTTGTTAGTAAACCATTGTAAGATGTATCTGGATTTTTTCCCTCAGTATCAAGAGGATCTAACCCATCAATAGGAAGTTGAATTATCTTAATTTTTGGATTAATTTTATCACACATTTTTCTCATTTCCTCGTGATTCTTGTTTCCACAAACAACTGTTTGGCTCCATTTTGGACCTAATTTTATAATTGCGTTACGAATAATAAATTCAATATGAGGAAACCAACGAAACTCAAGAAACACTGCTTCTAATTCACTGTTCACAGAAACATCGTCCTCAAAAATATAACGATCTCGCAGCATAGGTAAATATTTCCAACATAAATATCTTTGGCGCACTTTCATTCCTTCATATACAGTTGAAAAGTAAAAATCTTGATGACTAATATTATATATTTCTCGAAATTTATCTTCTAATTCAGTGTCATTAAAATAATTTATGCTCATGTATTTAGATCTAGGCAAAACATATATTTAAATTATTATCAATCAAATTTTAAAAACCATCTTTTTTCTCTCTTTTTCTAATTTCTTTTTGGTGCGTTTTCTTAAAAATAAAAAATATTTGTTAGCAAGATTGTATCTTTGTTTGACCTTCTTAGCATTTGGATATAAATTTTTTTGATGTTTTACCATAGCCTCTAAACGCACTTTCATAATCATTCCAACTTGCCAAATACGTTTATGAGAATATTTGTTTGATTTGTATAATTGTTCTAAATTTTTAATTGTATTTTTTACATCCTGAGGAGTTGAATATTTAATCGGTATAGTATCTGCTGGATTTTTATCAATATATACATCAAAACTTTTTTCTGGGTCATTAGGATTATATAAAAATTGTTTTTTATTCATTTTTGATTGTTTTCTTGTTTTGTTTTTTTTCAATTTACTTTTATTAATTTTGATTGTTTTAATGTGATTCTTCATATATAAAACAATCATTATTTATTGTCCACAGGTAAAAAGGTGTTCTTAATTCCAGACATGTTTATAAAAAGACGATCTTTAATCCACCTAAATAGATTTTCAGGAAGAACTCTATATTTATACGCTAACACCTTTAAAATAAGCATACTGTATACAACAAAAACAGGAATGTCTGCCTTCCTAAGTTGTTCTTTCAAAATCATTTCTTTGTTTGATAATTCATAAAAAGATATTTCTATAACCATTCCTGAGTCAATACTGGTATATTTAATTTTGTATCCTGAAATAACCTTTTTTGTTTCTGTGCTGTGATAAAGGAATTGTAATTGTTGTAATCTTGTCTTCTTTGTGTCTTGTAATAAAAATCTATACAAATCGTCTACTGTTTTTTTTAAATTGTCCTTAGTGAAATAAAGAACATCTATATCACTTATTCCTGGTAAAAAATCATCTCGTAAAATACTTCCGTAAAAATATAATTTTTCTGGGAGGACAGACCTTACTTTTGATAAAAACCTTGACTGTTGAATTGTCAATGGATGTTTTGGGGTTTCCATATGAGTTAAATATATATATATACACTATAGACTTTTATTTATCCTCTTCTTGTAAAAAATTGTGAAGTAAAACGTCTCCGTCTTGGTTTGTTACATCTCCAGATAACATACAAGATTCATACATTTTTCGCATAATATCATTAGGAGCCTTACTTCCAGCTTTAATTATTCCATGCTCTCTTAAATGTTGTTTAATATCAGATATATTTTTTCTTTTAAGTTCCCTATGAGCATCTAATACATTCTTTCGGGTTTTCCTGTCTTTAATTAAAACACCAACTGTTTTATCTTTGTTATTTTTACCCAATTTGTAGGTTTTTTTGATAGTCTTTTTAAACCTTCTCGGAAAAATAGTGCTGTTTTCATCTTTGTCTTCATTGCTAATATTATAATCATTCACCAAGTTTTCTTGTAATGAGGAATTGGGTAAAATAATTTGTTTATTTTCAAATATGTCATCAGGTGTTTTCTCTTTTTTTAATTTGTTTTTTAAATCTGACAACTTTTGTTCTCTATCAGTAATAGGTTGATTTATAATAGAAGAAACATCAGGGGCAATATTTAACGACTGAACAGGTTCATCGGGTCGATTTTTTTGTGTTTTTACCCATGTTTTATAAGTAGGTTTATTACCTCCTTTTAAACAACCATAAGGTATTGACGAAGCACCAGTGTTAGGAGTTGATAATCGAAAAGGTGGTTCATTTTCTGGAACGTGAGGAATAGGAGGAACAGGTTTTAGATCTGGAGGTAAATTAAAATTGATAGAATTTTGGTTTCTTTGTTCTGTATTATAATGTTTTAATGTTGTATTTCCAGAACGTGACTTGTTAGTAGGTGTTTTAGATTGAGAAGATAATCCAGATAAATAATTAATTGAATCTTGAAATTCTTCGGTATAACTATTATTGTTAAAACTTTCTGGTGGTTTGATATTAGGTGCCTGATTTATTTTCGTTTCCTTCAACTTATGTTCTTTTACTCGTTGAATTAATTTTTTCTTTAATGAATTAGGTCGCATAGCAGGAGCAGCTTTTGGAGTAAGATTTTTGGGAGTTGAAGATTTATTTCCTTTTTTTCTTGGCGATATAGAAAACAGATCAGGATTAATTTGAATCGTTTTTCGATTAGACATACCCTTAGTCAAGAAAAACTTACAAATACAGTTACCTAAAAACTAATATAAAAATAAAATGAACAAAACTATCAACCTCTCTATGACTCCATCTAAAACGATGGTAACGATGGACATAGAAAAAAGTCAATATGTTGAAGAACCTTGGGATATTATTGAATCATATTTCAAAGATCAACATTTGGATAGATTGGTTCGACACCAATTGGAATCTTATAATAATTTCGTAATCCAACAAATTCCTAAGACAATCGAAATGTTTAATCCTGTTCGTATTGTATCTGAAAACGATCTTGATCCAAAATCAGGAAAATATTCACTTGAAATATTTGTAAATTTTGAAAATTTTCATATGTATAGACCACAAATTCATGAAAACAATGGTGCCACCAAATTAATGTTTCCACAAGAAGCCCGATTGAGAAATTTTACTTATGCTTCATCAATGAACGTAAATATGAACATCCAGTATGTTATTCGGAATGGAGAAAACCTTGATAATTGTGAAACTATTTATAAAACATTACCAAACATTCACATCGGAAAATTACCAATAATGCTAAAGTCTTCATTGTGTGTATTAAATCAATATAAACATATGGACACTGATTCAACTGGTGAATGTAGATTTGACGCAGGAGGTTATTTTATTATCAATGGGTCTGAAAAAACAGTATTAGGACAAGAAAGAGCAGCAGAAAATCGTGTTTATTGCTTCAATATCAGTAAAAATAGCACAAAATATACCTGGATGGCCGAAATTAAATCAGTTCCTGATTTCAAATGTATATCTCCCAAACAGATCAGTTTTATGGTGATGTCAAAAAGTAATGGCTTTGGATTTCCTATTGTTGCGCAAATACCACGTGTTAAAAATCCGATTCCATTATTCATTGTTTTCCGAGCTCTTGGTGTATTATCAGACAAAGAAATTTGTGATTATATTCTTCTTAACATTGACGCTGAACACAATAAATCTTTATGTGAGTTTTTACAAGCATCCATTATTGATGCCAATTCATATACTACTCAAGAAGAATGTATTAAATATATTACTTCTCATGTGATGTATACGCCTATGAATATGGATAAAGAGACAGGTTCCATTAAAAAAAAGGAATTCACTTTGGAAATTCTAAATAATGATTTATTCCCTCATTGTAAAACAACTAAACAAAGAATATACTTCTTGGGGTATATGATAAACCGGTTGCTTCTTGCTACTACTGGTTCTATTCCTGCCGACGATAGAGATTCTTATTTAAACAAAAGAATTGATTTGACTGGCACACTTTTGAATAATTTGTTCCGTAATTATTTCAATAAATTGGTAAAAGATATGGAGAAGCAAGTGGTCAGAGAAATAAATAACGGTTCATGGCGTTCAACTGATGATTACATGCGTATAATAAATATGACAAATATTTATAAGATTATAAAATCGACTACTATTGAAAACGGTCTAAAAAGGGCTTTGTCAACAGGTGATTTCGGAGTGAAACATTCCAACAGTAATAAAGTAGGTGTAGCACAAGTATTGAATAGGTTGACTTATATTAGTAGTTTAAGTCACGTGCGTCGTATATCAACTCCTACAGATAAGAGTGGTAAACTAATTCCACCCAGAAAGCTTCATAATACAAGTTGGGGGTATTTATGTCCAGCCGAAACTCCGGAAGGACAATCAGTTGGAGTCGTGAAAAATTTGAGCTACATGACACATATAAGTATCCATTCAGAATCGGAGCCTCTATATAAGTATATAGTCCCCCATATTCGTCAAACTGAAGAACTCTCCCCCAGTGATGTTTATAATAAGGTGAAAGTGTTTATCAATGGAAATATGGTAGGAATTTCGGAATATCCAATTGATTTGTATCAAAATCTAAAAGATATGAAGCATAATGGAATCATTAACATCTACACCTCTATTGTGTTTGATTATAAATTCAAAGAGCTTCGCGTTTGTAATGATAGTGGGAGATTGTGTCGTCCTGTTCTTCGTGTGAAGAATAATAGATTGGTAATAAATAGAACTCATATTATGGCTTTAAAAGATCGTAAATTACTGTGGGAAGATTTATTAACCAACTCAAATATTGATGAATCAGTCATTGAATATATTGATCCAGAAGAGCAATCTTGGGCTCTTATTGGCACAAATCCATCTGATCTCATTAATCAAAAAAATCCTAACCAAATATTTAAGTTTACTCATATGGAAATTCATCCCAGCACCATATTCGGTGTTCTTGCTTCTTGTATTCCTTTCCCAGATCACAATCAATCGCCAAGAAATTGTTATCAGTGTGCCCAAGGAAAACAAGCAATGGGTGTTTATACTACTAATTTCAATCAAAGAATGGACAAAACGGCATATGTTCTTAACAACCCAACAAGACCATTGGTTGATACTCGTATGATGAATATGATTCAACTTAATAAGATTCCTTCGGGGGTAAATGTGATTGTTGCTATTATGACTCATACAGGTTATAATCAAGAAGATTCCATCTTGGTAAACAAATCCTCATTGGATAGAGGGTTATTCACAGCCACCGTTTACCATACAGAAAAAGATGAGGATAAGCAAAAAATAAATGGAGATGAAGAAATACGATGTAAACCTGACCGAACTAAAACTCGTGGTATGAAATTTGGTAATTATGATAAGGTAAACAGTAAGGGAGTGATTCCAGAAAACACCTTGGTAGAAAACCGAGACATTATTATTGCCAAAATGACACCTATTAAAGAGAATAGAAATGACCACACTAAGGTTATTAAATACGAGGACCAAAGTCGTATATATCGCACTTCTGAAGAGACGTATATAGATAAAAATTATATTGATAGAAATGGCGACGGGTATAATTTCGCAAAAGTTAGACTGCGCACAGTCAGAAAACCTGTTATTGGAGATAAATTTTCGTCAAGGCATGGACAAAAGGGAACAATTGGTAACATCATTCCTGAAGAGGATATGCCTTTTACTAAGGATGGAGTCAAGCCAGATATTATTATCAACCCTCATGCTATTCCTTCCAGAATGACTATTGGGCATTTGAAGGAAACACTTCTCGGAAAGGTATTAGTATCTCTTGGCCTATTCGGTGATGGCACATCATTTGGAAATTTACATGTTGAAGACATTTCTAAGGAACTTCAAAACGTAGGATTTGAAAGTAATGGAAATGAGGTAATGTATAACGGCTTAACAGGAGAGCAGTTTGAGGTATCAACCTTCATTGGACCGGTATTTTATCAACGTTTGAAACATATGGTAAACGACAAGACGCATAGTAGATCGATTGGTCCAATGGTTAACTTAACACGACAACCAGCTGAGGGAAGATCTCGAGATGGTGGACTTAGATTTGGTGAAATGGAAAGAGATTGTATGGTGTCTCATGGAGCAGCACGTTTCACCAAGGAAAGATTATATGATGTTTCAGATAAGTATCAAGTGAATGTTTGTAAAAAGTGTGGAATGATAGTGTCTTACAATAACAGTCTTCACATTCATCTGTGTAATACTTGTGGAAATCGTTCAGACTTTGCCATGGTAAAAATCCCCTATGCCTGTAAACTTATGATGCAGGAATTAACTACAATGAATGTAGCCCCTCGATTTATAACTGAAAGCTAAATTAAAACAAAATATGTCGTATATGTAAAATAGTATTTTAAATCCATTTGTTTGATGTCAATAATGTATGGATTAATTCACCCCAATCTTTTTCTTTTTAATGCCTGTTCACATCTACTTCTTGCTATCTTATTTGGATACGCTAATAGAGAATATATGGATAAGATGATAAAAAATCCTTCTTACATATTGGAAAAAACTGGAACAATAGCTTTTGTTTTAGGTCATACTCTTATATCAATAGCTCAATTCACTTTGTCATATAGAGATACATCATTATCTGAATTTATCAAATATGTAGGTATGGTAGCGCATTCGTTACTATTGGTTTATGTTTTAGCGAATCTCCGCAGTGGAAAGGTTTTTTATTTTTCGACATTTATGTTTGTAGTGGGTCAACTTGGTATGATTTATTTTTACTTACATCACAGAAAACCTAATAAAATTATTTTTGAGAATAATAAATATCAGTTGAAAAACAGAAATTTATTTATTTATACCTTTGCTATATTATTTTTATATTATCTCTATAAAATAGCCAGTGAGAGTAAGTTATATAAATATGGTTTTATGGCAGTTACATACGTATATTTGGGATTATTTATGAGTTTTAGTTTATTGTCCTGATTTGAAAACACGATGACAACTTTTGGCGTCACCGTTTTTGTGAAATAACGCAGGATTACAAATAGGAAATTTGTTTTTGAAGATTAGTTCATTTTTCGATAGCTTAGCACGATTAGTATCAATAGTTGCCACGTTTCTTGCCAAATTCAATGTGCTACTTGACACTGCTCCTTCCTTAGCAAACTGATAATTACTTGGTTTATAAATAACAAATTTACATGACATAGGGTTTGTCGGGCCAGTAATAGGCATACCTGAATATGGGTCAAGAACAACAGCATCGTATATTTCTATCATTAATTCTTTATCTTCTCCAGAAGCAAGATTTATAAATTCCACTAATTGTTTGAAAGTTACGATAGTAGACTTGGTTGGTAAATTATTAACATCATAAAGATTCATCACCTTCTTTACAAGTGCTTCTTGGCTGGTGGTTTCAATCTCACCATTAGGGTAACAATTAGCAATATAAAGACTGGACATTCCTGGACCACCAGGTTTTCCGACAGCTGCTGCCTCAGCTTTAGGTTCAGGTTCTTGGAAGTTAAATACTCGTTGTTCATATGTTTGACATCTATTCTGCATATATTGTTTATGAGTTGTATAATAATTCTTTTTAAGATTAGTAGAAGCAGGTCGGACTCGTTTCAAAGCCTTCTTTTCATCATTACAACAAAAGGTATTTGATTGAGTTGTATTTTCAGGATTTTCAGTTAAATATGGAAGATTAGGATAATAATTGGCTGAAACACATGTTCCTTGACAAAGGTCAGATGTGGTATCAAGAGAATTTTCTTTCACACTAAATCCACCTGGTATATCAATCATTTGTTTCACTAAAGTTCCTGGTGTAGAGGAAGCTGTAATACGGTTTATGTTTCTATCTAATTCCTCCTTTTCAAAGGCTGTTGTTGCTGTGGTCCCCGAATCAACTGAATAATAAGGCATAACTCCTTTTCTATAGTGTTTCATGGGTCTTGGTTTACGAGCAGCTCCAGGAAAAACATTTCCATAATCTTTATTTGTTAAGGGTCGAACAGTTCCAGCTGTTATACCAACAGGAGTTTTTGATAATCCGTCTCCTTTCCATGTTTTATATTCGTCTGGAAAGGAACTTTTTTGAGTGTAACCAGATGCGGGTGTAGGCCGCATTCCTAATGGATAATATGCTGTAGACATGGTATATAATATTATAATAGAAAATAAAGTATCGAGAATATATATGATTGAAAATCTACTTATTCTATTTTTTGCTGCTATTCTTATTTATCAAATATTTTCTTCAGATTACGAAATTGAGGGATTCAAAGTTAGAGAAGGAAACAGAAGTGCAGGAGGAACCGGAATGATGGATAGGGTTCTTAAAAATCACGATGAAATAGTTAAAATTAAAGCAACCTTAGATACAAAATATAAACCATTGGTAGAAACCAGTGACGGAAAACCCCAAAATTTATTAACAAAAATAGCAGTTTTAGAATCAGATATTTCCGCCCTACAAAATGCTCAATACGGTGAACAGGAAGGTAAAATTAATGAATATGAAAGTGGAGGAAGTAGTGATGAAAAAAAAGAAGAAAGAAATAAGGCAAAATCTGCTGCTGAAAAAGCCAAAAGCAACATACCTGGTATGAAATAGATTTCTGGTAAAGAAATGTTTATATCTATATAATATATATCCTATATGGTTAATATTGTCGAACAAGCAAAAAACAGTGCTGGTCAATTACAAAGGAATCTTTTAGGTGAACCATACAGCTATGCCGACCAAATCAAAACAACAAGGCAACTTGGTATGAGTGATAGAGGAGATTTGGCAACACTTGAAAGAGATGTCAAAGGAGTAATTGCCTATGTAAAGGTATTAATAGAAGGAGGGGGTCCTGCTTCCAAGGTTAAAGGCCCTTTAGGAAATAAATTTTTTATGAAAACAGCTATGATGTGTAAAAATAATGGAAAAGAGGTGCCTCGGTCCATATATATTAATAATGTTCCTAGTGGAGCTCTACCTGGTCTCATTAAAGGAATGACAACTGGATTAAATGCTGTTAATCCATTTAGACTAATGGGAGCATTTGCTGATGCCACTACTCCAGAATGTCAGCAAGTTACTCTGGAAGTCATTGATAGCAATAATAGGAAAACAAGGGAAACTCATTATATGACCGTGAATGACCTTGATTACATAAACAATGATTTGCTGGGATTTAAAAATATGGATAATCAAAAAGAAATTATAGAAGATTCTTATCTTGTAGATTTACCAGAAGATTTCGTTATTCAAGCTTACTATATCTGTTTGGCTATTTTAGCTACTTATATCGTTTATAGATTGATGATCAAATCTAAGAGATAATTCTTTTTATTTAATTTACAAATAAACTTAATGTATGTTTATTTATAAAATATAGATGCCTGGAATTGTGGCTATATTAGGATTATTTTCGACCCTTTGGACCATCAAAAAAGTAGGAAACATATGGGAACCTAATAATTTAATTGACCACTCTTATGTTAACAAAGTAATATACGATGACCCATATATTCGACTTACTTTTATTCATTAATTAAACGTTTTTAAAAAAAATATTCCGACAATTTCCAAAATTTACTTTTTGTATTATTGTATTAATGAATCGATTGATTTTCAATTCAGTGAAAAAACTAATACCTAAAATTTCA
>MDSV01002285.1_pt1 | contig 18103 bp, 6 predicted proteins | sample 810851 | NCBI WGS metagenome assembly MDSV01 (sample SAMN05326640, study PRJNA326480) | marine metagenome | isolation source: seawater | place: Atlantic Ocean: North East | collected 2012 | reverse complement strand
GTCGTTTTTTTGTATTTTTGCTTCCTCGGCTTGCTGTTGTTGCAATTTATATTTTCTAAATGCAGCGAGATCCGTAGAGAGCAAAGCCCCTGTGCTTGTATCTTTTTGAAAATCTGGATTATCAGTCTTTACCAATTCATCAGACATAAATTAAAACACTGCAATTGCTCGAAAGTCATCAACCTTTGGAGGTTGTGCAGCATTTGATGCAAATCCCACGATCTTAATAGCAAAGGTATTGAAATTATCATACGTCTCCGTACCAGCAATATTTGAATAACTAATCACTTCATCAGTGTCAAATTCATACTCCGTGCTATTCACCTTCGATTTTAATCCGGCAATATTAGATACGTCAGATTGAAAATAATCTTGATCAGGAGAAGTTCTGCTCATCAACTTCCATGTCTTTGAATTAAAGTTTTCGGAATCTTCTTGTGAACGAACTTTATAATATACATATATGTTTGAACCATAAGGTTCCTTGGCAGTGAGATAGACTTTCAAAGCCCTTGCAGACATGCCCGGAGCCAAGTGAACTGTCTTGGTGACATAGCGCATCTTTGAATTTCCACCTGTAATTGCTTCTTCCGACAAAACCTCAAATTCTGCACCTGACCCAGAACTTCCGTTATATGTAATAACTATATCATCAGACTTATGGAAATTTTCACCAGCAGTAACAATTTCTATGGCACCGTCTTCAATCACACCAGAAGCATTTGTACTTGTAATTTTAAAGGTACAATCTACAGTGCTTCCGCCGCCTGTTATCGTAAAGGTTTCGTTCGGCGCGTAGTCCTGTCCGGGTTGTTTCATTTTAATTGAATTTACAGTAAGGCCGCCAGCATCAATTTGATTTTGCAATAGAGTTGCAACAAAGCCTCTGGTGCTAACAACAGGAGAAACATAACGATCATGCGATTTTAAAGTAAAATCGACTTGAATATCTGAAGCATTAAGCTCTTTATCTTTTCCGTATGTCATAGGATCATGAAGATCGCGAACCAGTTGTTCTTCATTCTCAGAAAGTAGACCTCCTGTATATCCAGTATGTGTAGATATGGCACTGTCTCCTGATTTCTTAGTCTTCACAACACTATTAATATTCGTTGATGTTGGCTTCATTGACGTAAACCCGTCAATACCAAGTCTGTGATATACAAAATCAGAACTTTCAGAAATTTTATTACCACCTAGTGTAAATGTTCCGGTTGCTGGATCGTTTCTTCTTGCTCCAAAATCACACCTATGAAGTCTAAACATCAAATCCTGATTTTGGTTTTCAGTCCATGTCCGTCCATTAGAAGACCTGAAGAAAACTCCACCAAACTGCTTTAGGGTTGGGGCGGTAATTTTTTCATACCCATCATCTTCATATCGACTCAAAGAACTTGACGATCCAACGATCTCACTTCCCGTATCAGAAATCCAACATCTATATCTGCTATCATTCGATCTTACCACAATAGCATACTCACCCGGCATCAAATAAACAGGAGATTCAAAAGTGAATGTCGTGATTGAAGTGTTTGGATTTCCATCTGAATCGTTATTATCAAACGTAGGATAAACACTTCCGCTATTTAAAGTATCATCAATTCCTATTCTTGAAATTTCCATAGGATCATCTGAGGCAATGATCCCACCCGACTCGCGAGGAAATCCTGTTGCCACATTAACCTCATTAGGATATTTCATTACAGAAGCAATGAGTTTATCCGCGTGAGGAAATCCATTAACAGTCGGTCGAAGCTCTACATACACTGGAGTTTTTGTTTTAAATTTGTCAGTACCCGTATAGGTTGGCTTAGACTGAAAGCATAGATCGAGCTTGGGTACAAAAATACCATTTGGATATGCATCTGCATTGACCATAAAAGTTTGTGCAATAGGATCATTGTAGCCGTCACACAACTCAGCCTGCATTTCCTCTAAGCTCTTAAACATATCAGGATATGCTGCCCTAATCTCTTCGGCATCGGTACTGACAGTTGCCTTTGCATTAAAAGCACTATAATGATTTGGCATAGAAATCGTAACCTTTGGTTCTTGAAGAGTATTAAGATCCGAATCCGAAACAACAGTTGCGCCCGGATCTACCATTGAAACACCCGTTACATCTCCATTGTCTGCACAAATTGCTTGACCGTGGGCTCCTTGAATGTCACCACCATAGAAAATAATGTTAGGAGCATACCCTCCGCGAGCAGATGAAGTCGGAGAAATTACCGCATTAACATCAAATTCAGGAACTCCCAATCCTCTCCAGTTTGATCCATCACCATGATGAAAGTGGTCATCTCGTTCTTGACTTCCGCCAATCGGATCTCCGCACTTGGTTATACCCAAAAACTGTCGATTTCCGTAAAGAACCCACCAAACGGAGTCAGCATCAAATGAGCCAAAAGATGTACCTGCTGCATCATCGGCACGATGATGACCGCCAAGCGTAGGAAGGCCGGATGCTTCGCCAAGACCGGGATCTTCGATACCAGAACCTGCCTCGTATATTGTTCCTTTCCCGCTCGATCCAATTCCAGTGTAATGATGATCTTCATATCTAGTTGCACCAAGTCCCGCCGCACCAGCGGCTCGATTGTCTTTAGTCCATCTTCTTAATACTGAATGTGTGCTACCAAATGTATGCATACCAGTAGAATTTCTATATCGAACCTGTCGCCCAATATAATCTCCGCCGCCTTGACCTTGCTCAAACCCAAGATTGTAGGCTTGTTCGCCTGTAGTAACAAGTTCCTCTTCAAGCGTGCTTGCATCTGATTGTGTAGTGACCCACCACTTAGCCTGTGCATCAAATGGCATTCCATCATCACCCAATCTTGCTCCTGCAATAAGAACCCAACTTCCTTCGTTGCCTAGTTTTTGTTCTCGCACAAAGTATGCTGCCTGATCGCCGCCTAGATGATTGCTCCAATCCCAAGCATTTTCAAGATTACCCGTTCCACTACGTTCTCCATAGCCACCACGATTAATCCAATTCTCAGAATCAGGCCCAGACCAAGGATCGCTTCCCGCTCCCATAGAAGTTCTTGCTCTTGTGGAATCAAGTTTAGGTCTTGGACTATACACACCGCGATAACCATGAGGACAACATGGAGTTAGAAGATAACCATCAGGTTCTCCCATATGTGTAACATCAAATGACAACCAACCCATCTGCTGCAAGCAGCGCATGTGAGAAAGTCTTGTGTCTACTGTATGCATCGGCATGATTTATAATCTCCTAACCTTTACCGTTTTATATTGTGTCATCATCTGTTCCATCAGAAATATATTGATCACCATATAGTGAAAAGTATTTTTGATATATCTCTGGCTGATTTTCACGAAGGTCTTTCCATACGCCGACCAAATCCTCTGTCAAGAAATCTTGCTGGGCTTCATCGACTGTGCCAAATGGAGCGCCGCCGGGAACAAATGTAACACCATGATCACCCGCTGCCGTCCATGTGTTATTTGCGGCTGCGTGGTCAAAGGAAATTCCAGTAACAACTGCCAAACGACCTTCTTTGCCATCATTTCTATCTGTGGCAGATACATATCCAAGCTGCTCGGGGTGTTCCATAATTCTGAATCCAGTGACCTTAGTTCGGATCTCTTTGAGCATTTGCAGTCTTTCAGGAGAAGCAAGCTCAACCTCTTCACGCTCAATACCAGACGCTTCATAGTAGCCAGAAGCATAACTACTAACCAGCCACTCATCCTTGCTATAGCGATCAGTAACCTCTACTAGTTTTCTACCCGCAGTAAACTTGACTCTATCCTCTGAAGGTATGCGGAGAATGCCAATCTTCTCGCCATATGAATTTGTTTTGCCGGGAAGATCCCCGATAAGCGAAGTTGAATATCTAGTTGAATATGGATTTACTGGCTTCATATGAATTGAGTAAACGCTTGTACTATCCACTCCGGTAGTAAGTCCCGTATCACCTGAACCAGAACCCCTCAACTCGACTACAGGGAGGGTGCCTTGACCATGAACGATACCGTTGGCAATACACTGCTGACCCGCTCCAGTTCCGGCGACGATGCTGATATAACAATTCTCCACATAACCCGTATATTTGTTAATTGCATCTCCACTTCCGGTGGGAGATTTTCTAAAGTTGGCATCAACAAATCTCCACGCATCAGGAGAAAGCTCGATATGGGTTGTGTTTGAAGCAGTTACTAATCTATTTCGACAACTTCCTGTGAATGCGCCATTGTACAGATGTGTTATGTCAACGTCTGGAAGGAGATCCGCAGTTGCTCCTGATACTGCTCCAGTGATTGTTCTTGCGCCAGAACCGTGGAATCCATATGTTCTAATATCAGAATCATTCCATGCCGATCCATAATACCCATCCTGTAAGGTGAAATATGAATAATCAATCTTTCCATCATCCCCAAAATTATCAATCTCAGGAACAATATAACCAACCATATACTTAGTTTGACCGCCAATGGTCTGATTGGTTAACTCGGGTTCACGAATCGCAATAAGAGTTGCATTCGCCTTATGTCCACCACTCTCAGATAATATAATCTTTTCGTATTTTCCATTTATATCTGGCTGAAATAATTGAGATGCTGTCTTGGGATCATACTTCATGTAAATTTCATTTGCTCTTGCGAAATTAGATTCTACAACAAGATCATCAAATCTAGTAATTCCCATATGATTGGGCTTTAACCCATCTGCATGAAGAATAATATCTCGCGATCTAATGTATGGAAGAACCTTAATATTCTTGGTAACACCATCGTTAACGCCGTGCATTGCAATGGCAGCATCTATTTGGGCTGTGTTGAAGTATTGATCCCTAACACTACCCAATTCAATATTTTTTTCGACTGTCGATGTTTCCACATCATCACTGAAAGCAACAGTGGTTCCTACTATATCATCTCCAATCTTATTAGTTCCTGCAATATCATCCCAGAAATCTCCCATACTTCTGAAAGCATTGGCAATTTCATCAGCAGTAGAATTCTCATCTAGGTCTGACACTGCATCATAAACCTGCGTCAATACAGAATCAAATTCAGGAATCTTTGTGGTATCAACCCAAGAATCTTTATTTGGGGTTAACTTAACCTCTCCTGTATAATTCTGAAGATCAAATGGATTGACACTCTCAGAACCCGTTGCGCTTCCTTGGACAGCAAAGGGTGTTGTTGTATAGTCCAACATAATTTCGGTTCCGCCGGGATTCCTCATATTTTCTTCGCTAACATATGAAGTATGCTCGACCGAAACATCAGAGCCGTATCCGCCAACAAGCCCGAATCCAAGTCTACCTTGCTCTAACGTCGTTCCTTGCGGTCTTAATATTCCTCGTTCTAATGATATAGTCGATAATTTTCTACTGTATACGCTATGAGCAGCAAAGTTATCAACAAGAATACCATTTTTAAATCTAGAATTTCCTAAACTATCCGTCACATCCAAAGAAGATGTTTGTTGCTCAAGTGCATTCAGGGAAACGTAATACTCTAGATTTTCAACTCTCTTTGCAAGTCTACCAATATCTTTCATGGTATGCCGCATTGCTTTATTTTCTACAATTTGAATATCTTTCGTATTGAACGTATAATCAGGAATCTCTAATGTATATAACGTAAGAGCTTCGCTGTCAGGCCTGTCCTTCGGCGGGAACTTCTCAAATGAAGGATTGCCCTTTTGCATTTCATATTTGCCTTCATGAGTAACAACGAGCTTATCAATTCTCCCTGCAAAACTTTCCGAGGCGATGTTGATATTACTGGGGCGAGAAAATCCTAATCGAGATGCCATGATACCCGAAACGGTTGGATACAAAGGAAGAATAGAATCTGATATTGTATCACTTACCATATTATTGGTAGACACATATGGTCGAACATCAATCATATTACGGAGCGGATATACCTTACCTGATGGACTAACATACTTCGGAATTTGGTTATATGATAGATCAGCACTTGTTGCAGTGACAATCTTTGCGCCAATAATACCTGATGTTGGGTGATAGCCTGTGATGAATTCATCTACAACAAATTCAGGATTAGATGATCCGACTGGACCTCGCACATCTTGCAGCCTAATCTTAGAATGTCCACCGCCTGCTGTATTTGCAAAGTCAAGAACGTAACCGACAACCCCACTATTAGACCGAACTTCCATTCCGGGTTGGAATGCTGCCTGAGAAGAACTATGATCCAAGCGAAGGTCTGTTGTGTAATGATAAGAATCTACACTAAAGAAGCCGGGAGAAGAAAGTTCTTCAGGGCGACTTGTCTCAGATGGAGCGGCTGCTGTTCTTACAAACCGATCAAAGCAAACTAGAACATTTCCCGTAGGAGCATCTACACCGTCTTTTAATATTAATGATGCGTTATCGTAAAAAGAAGCACGCTGACCATCATTCAATTCAAATCGGTCAGAAACATCCAACATTGTATTTGCAAGATCCTCGTCATCATTATCATTTCTGAACATGTGAACTACTTTGAATCCATGCCTATTAATTCTCGTATTTTTAAATACGTCAGGCTTCATCAGATCAAAGCGAGATCCAGCAGTATTACCATACGATCCGCGCATAAACACAACTTGACCATTAGCAAAATCAGCATTTGCTGAGTTTAAAGCTGTATGAAATGCATATGTTGTATTTGCTTTAACTAGCTTTTTATATGCTGCTTTGGCATACATTGCCTTTACTGGATAATTAAGAACATAGTCACGATTTTGAACAAAGTCTACACTCGACGTTACGGTAATATTATATGTTCCATGATTTATCGCAACCTGTGTAATAGCATTAGTAAGAACCTGACCAGTTTTCTGATCGACCAACATAAAATTTCGTTTAATCTGATTGAGGTCTGTAATTGTCTCCGTTCCAGTCCCATATGGATATATTTTAATTCCCGCACGATTTGCTGTTGTTGTGCCATCTTTTGCATTAAAGTATCGGTAAATATTCGGACCATTTGTACCGGGCGCGAATTGAAGTGTGGAACTTGTACTAGTTTCCTTATGTGCAACAGAATATTCTGTATAATTAAGTTCTGTATTAGCTGTGTGACCAGCATCAAGATCACCAAAATTGGTTAATGATTTGACAGCCTTTCTTCCGGCATTAAACAGTAATGAGTCATCGCCATCTGCACTTTTTCCATATCTATTGTAAGTAGCATCACCATCAACACGATTTCCATAAAGATCATCATTGAGTCTCTCTTGATTTTGTGTCGCAGAAACATCGCTTCGACCCGTTCCACTAGCACCCATAACTCCACTAATCGGGTCAACATTCCATGCCTGATTCAATATAGCTGGATAAACTTCTGCCCCTGTTGCGGTTTTGTTTTGATTGTATAGAACAGAACGAGCTTGCTTTGCTGTGAAGTTAATCGTATAAGAATCTCCATGCTTAGGAAGCTCTTCAAAATCAGAATCCACAATAACCATTCCTTGTCGGCCCCAACCATTGCGAACCGCATAGTCAGCCTTTGCGGTACTATTAGTTCCGATATAATCTACAATGGTTTTTGGAGAGGAGTTTCCAATTTTAATAGTTGCTCCAATGTATGAACCATTCCAAGGAGCAGAAGTTGCCTGAGCAAGAACAGCAGTTCTAAACGGACTTGTATTTCCAGTGGTTCTAAACAATCTTCCGCCAGTTACCGTTTGATTCTGAGCAATTCCATTAATTAATCCAGAAAATTCTACTGCTGATGTGTTTGATGTATCAGAAATTCCAGATACATGATCAACATTAAACAGCCTAGCTGTAGTTCCGGTTATAGAAAAACGATCATCCGAAGTAAATCCATGACTTGTCGTCTCATTAAAATGATATACTGTGCTAACGCCACTACCGGATGCATTTGTATATGCGCCTGCCAATTCGATTACATTTGTAACTGAAACTTGACCCGTAATTGGAGAACTCTTAAAATCGTCCAAATAAAGATTATAAACATCGCCCGGTCTTCCATTTAGGTGCGATCTTCCTGACGCCATGTCATTATAAACCATTTGAACAGGTCGTGCAGTTCCTACTAGAGTAGACTTCCATGCATTTTCACTACTAAGCCCATAATCAATGACTAACTGTTTTGGAACAGAATGAATTGATACCGCAGAACCTCGATTACCATACCATGTGTTTGTTGTATGCTGACCAGCACCCGAACCAACCACAAATAATCCATTAGCGTTTTCTATACGGCTGTGTGTTGTGTTTGCCTCATCATAGACAAGCATAAAATTATCGCCATAATGAATGGGTATATTAGAATCTTCTCTAATGACATCTCGACCTTTATTAATTTCAAGAGTGCTTTGTCTATTCAGACCCCGACGATGCCCAAATACATAAGAAACACCCTTACTAAAAGCGCCTATCATCTTTGGATTATCGACAGTTGTCTTGTTTTTGATCTTTAGATCATAAGGCTCTGCAATATAGTTACCACTCTCTTCAAATGTTCTGCGGGCAAGCTGATCACCTAATATGTTATAAATGTTTGCCCCTAGACCCGACTGATCAATAACCAAATTTCCATTTTCGACTCTACAAATTTCAATAAAGTTTGGAACAATTCGTTCACTTAAACCGACCCCATCGCCAATCTTAACCAATCGCATCCTCACACGATAGCGATCTGCTCCGGGGGCGGCATAATTTGTAGCGTGGGCTGCGGGATCAAGTGTTTTCGGATCATTCTGAACAATCTCATCATCAACCATGTAACCAATTCTAAATGTAACCTGATTACTATATTTTGATAAATTAACATGTCCACCATCAGAATTAACAAACATACCCTTATAAAAATATATACCCGGCTCTACACTAATGGTTGCAGTTGTTCCCGTATGAACCTTGTTATTTGTCGCATCTGCATCCAGTGTGGTAACATTATAGCGAACTTTACCACTTACACTATCTGAGATAACAAGCATCTCATTTGGTTGAAATTCTTCCTCTGATCCTTCGACGGGCGTTCCACTTGACCACTTAAAATAAATTGTATTTGGATCGTTTCCTTCAGCTTCGCGAACACTAACAATTGTTCCTGCTTTGTTTACAGAAGATCCTTTGGGTGGTTTTGAAATTGTCATGCCCGGAGAAATATCTCTTATACGAACAGCGTTTCCGTGTGCATCCTGTGCCTGAACAGCAAGCCATTTCGTATCAGATCGGTCATAATTTAACTTTCCGCCAAATACCAAAGACCCTTCTTTAAAAAGATGTCGTCCCAACTTTTCAATTTGATTCTGCAACAGAGATTGTATCTGGGTAAGTTCTCTTGCCTGCACAGCCCGGCCTGGCTGAAACAGAAGACGATAAAAGCGATCATCTTCTGTAAAATCATCGTAATAAGGATCTTTGTTAAAATCTATAGGCATGAAATTTTTCCCTTTAAAACTTTATATGTATTTAGAATTCAAATATAAACTTAAATTCTTCCTTTTGATCCAGCCTTCTGGTAATTGGAGAAATATTTTCATGATATATAATTTCTCCTGTATATTTAGCAAGACCGCCCGGAACAACAGAACTTAATGGTCTAGTTTCTGACCCGGATGGGTATCTAACAGAACCTAGATTTGAGCTTGTAATTGTGTATGTATCACCCAAACGATTATATAGAATGTCTCCGTTTGCAAACTCTCCCGACACATCAGAAACTGTAATGTATTTATTAGGAGACTCTCCGCAAACATTAAAGACTGTAGCTGATGCAGTTTCGGTTCCTTCATTTAGTGTATTATACACCCTTTGGTCAGGCTTGAATTTAACACTAGCCGATGCTGATGTATATAGAGTAGTTTTTAGATCATAAGAACTTCTAAAGGCAATCGCACCTCGATATAAATCTATTGGATTTTTTATAATACCAACCTGTCGTATTTCATTTCCGTGACCAACAAACTTGCCAATTTCATGGTCTTTACAAACAGGAGTCTCTGGAGAAATAATAACATACCTAGCATTCAACTCCATATATGGATTATATCCATGACCACCGCCGGGTGGAATCATAAGCTCCACATCAGCACCAGAACCATCTGGATGATGAGTCCCTCCCAACGAAGTTGGATTATACCCACCTATAATGTTTGCGTTTGCGGTATTTGAAAAATCGGCTCCTGTCAAAGAGACATCAATTGAAACTATATTTCCACTCTTGTTCGTATTTCCGATAGCTAAAAAGCCTCTTCCTTTTGGATCTTTTGCCGCATTGATCAAAGGACCGATAATAAAAGTATCTCCATTTGAAACATTACTAATCGAAGAAGACAATACAAGATTGCTCACATTTGTTGTTGCGCCATCAGAATCAAATTGCACTGTTGCAGTTCCCGAATCTCTTCCTGCCTTGGATAGTACAATTTTGCGATAGGTTCCTTTACCCGTACCCGAGGTAACTAAGAAAGCGCAATTGTTATAATAATTACCATACACCGACAGCCCAGAATCGACCTTCACTCTAATTTCATTGGCATAAGAGTTTGCCGCGACCGTCGTGAAAATAGTTGCATTTATTGCGGCTGTTGAATATGAAGTATTAACATATCCAGTTCCTCTATAGTATGATCCGACACCAGTCGTATTGTTTGCTGAAATTGGAACGTGAACAAAACCGCCGCGACGACTATATCTAGAAACATCATTATTTCTAAACACCGGAATGACAGTGGATGTCGAAAACCGTTTAAATTGAGTATCTTCTATGGTATACATGTATTTCCATGCATATCCATCGCGCTCTCTACTTATCGAAAGATTTTTGTGAGTTGGTTTAGATGTTGAGGGTGCATACCCATTATTATCTAAACACTTGTATACATCCCTATCCCCAACCCCAGCAAGAACATAATAGTCATCGCCCAAAGATGTATTTGATGAATGATACACTCCATACTTCGTTCCAGAAGTCCAATCATTTCTCTTGATTCCAAGAGCAACTTGATTTTGAGAAACTCTCGCGGCACCCGCCATCTTATCCCAGATTGCATTGTGAGAGACTGGCGTATCATCCTGAGTCGGTGGACTAGTGTCGCTAGGCCATGTTAATACTTTACCCACATACAAATACATAGAATCTGATGCGAATGAACTTGCAAACGAATTTGCATTATATACACTAAATTTTTTTCCAATTAATGCAGGCAAAGAATATTCTCCTATAGTAATCTATATTTATAACCCGTTTAATAGTTTACATTTAATGTATTCGCACCCAGTGTCAATGGTGGCGAATGTCGATATGGATGTGGATGGTTATTTCCTGATATGAAAGCGTAACGTAGATCATATCTTTGACCACCATTAGAATCAGAATCTAATAGATACGAAAGACTTGTGATCTTACCCTTCCAAGTAGATTCTCCTGATAGATCATGCGTGTGCGTAGTTGTCGAGCCTGTTCCATATGCTGATCCGGTCTTGGCAGCAGTTGTCCCACTCTTGAACGTGCCATCATCATCAATATAAGTCCAACTCAATGTTCCTCTGCCCTGATCTGCTGTATAGCTGGCAATGGCATCAAATGCAATCTCAAATTTATCATAGGCACTCGCATCAATCTGAATCGTAGTATTTTGAGTTAATGTAACGCCACCACTGCTACCATAAGCAGGAACAGTAAGTCTCAGAAGTGATCCATTTTCGGATAGCGTAACCGTTGATCGTGATCCATTATCCAACGCAACATGTATATCCCAGCCATCACTATCTAATCCAACAAAACCCCAGTAGTATGCATTAATTTCTGGACCGTCTTCACCGTCATCATCTTTGTGTTTAAGATTTTCTTGAAGGCTATATTTGTGAGCAAGGTATCCTTCAACCTTTGCGATATTTGTATTTGATAGCTTCTCATTAAATACCAAAATCTCTGCAATGTCGCCGTCCCAATCCCCGGCACCATATTGATATACCTTATTAACTCCCGTGGCAGTTGTATCCTGAATGCTGTTGTTGGAAGGTGCCCACTTACCAATTGACGTTACATAATTATTCTGAGACACCCAATCCATTCCGCTATAACCTGATACAAACGAATCTGTATTAAAATGAAGTTCGCTATTAGCAAACCGACGGCCGTCTACATGAAGATTCACAAGATCGTCAGTAGATGAACTAGATAATGTTGAGGCATTTACTGACACACCAACAATTCTAAAAGAAGACTCTGTGTTTGATGAAGATAAAGACCCAAATGTTGCAACAGCAGAAGTATTAACTGAAGTTATTCCAGCAGTGCTATTTACCACATTTGTTTGAACCGCTCCAGTTTCATCTATAATCTCATACCCAAGGTTCAACGTACCTAGCGCAGACGCAGAATCACTGAGCGCATCTTCATTTCCAGCATAGCCGGAATTTAAAATTGTTTGGGTTAGCGTGGAATCATAAGAAGAAGCGTTCATTGCAAGATTGGTTCTAACCACCGCCATGATTGTCCATGTATTTGTAACAGGGCGATTTAATGAAGGACTGGCTAGAGTCCCTGAAATATATCCACCCCAAGAATTTCCTGTCAGTTTAGACTGAAGCCCCGATGTCGGTGGTTTGAAGTTTGTTGCTGCACCCGATTCTAATTGATCCGATCTTACAGTTCCACCAATTGAACTATATTGATAGACGTTACCAGTATTCTTTACAGTGTTTGCAGAAAAACGAACCGCTGGCTTTCCGCCGACTGCATTGGCGATATATTGTGGTGTATAGAAAATTTCTCCATGAGTGTTTGCATACACATGATGCTTGTTTGGGCTCTGGTCGAACCAAGAGATAACATTGCCACCATTTAATCCAGTCTCAAGATATGGTGACGGCGTGTGTTGACCCCAAACCGTTCCATGAGAAACTGGATCATATTCTTCAAGCATAAAGCCATCAAAGTGATATTTCGTCTTATCTGAGGCGGGCCCTCCAAAATCTCTTCTGTCGGGAAGGTTTATCCAGAATGTCAATCTCTGGTGTGGAGAATTTGACATGTCAATAACCATTGATTTTCTTTCCCATGTATTCTCGGCAGAAAAGTCTGAAAACCAACCACCAGTGGTTACGGCTGTGCCATACTCGTTGGCAAAACCATCGTTACCTCCATCAAATCCACTATGATAAATATCTGCTCCAGAGGTATTTGCAACATCAGTCCACATATAAAATGCATTTGTTCTCTTATTTACTGATCCATCTAAAGATGTTGTGTTGGTTGTTTTTCCATAAAAACTTAATAACCATTTTTTATATGGTTCAATAATAATGGGAAATTCATAATCATCCGTATTAATGAAATCATCATAAGAAGTTAGGGTATTATCTCGCGAAGGAAATATAAAGTATGGATACTGGCTGCTATGATTATCTATGACCTCCAATGACCTTTTCCCTACATAGGCATCATCGCCGCCAGAACCAACAGTTACGCCGCCTGATATTATACCCACTTCGTATAGATCATAAGGATCAACCAAGTCCTCAAACGACGATAAACCAACAGGGAAGCGATTTCTTTCGGTTCCATAGATTCCGTTTGCTGTTATGTTTGGACCATACTTTTTATAATCAACATTCTCCGGCCCAATAGCATCGGCTCTCCACCATGCTGCAAGAGAAGAAAATTCATTGGGGGAAAATGAAGTATTTGCGCCTGTAAAGGTATAATCAACCGCAATGTTTGATGTGCTTTCTGTAATCTTGGTGCCAAACATTTTCATACCAGCCGGATGTACAGACTCACGAATGACAGTCGCATAGTCTTTCATCTGCTGCTTGGTGCGAAGATCGTATGCATATCTCTGATAATAATATGCATCCTGAAGATGAGATGATCCAGAAAGTAGACTATGTTCTGAACGATAGGCTCCAGTTGTGTTCTTTCCCTCTTGAGACTGCATTGCCGTTATTTCTTCTACGGAGACAAAATCAACTTGTGTCACCGACTGAGAAAATGAAGCACCATTAGCGATTTCATTTACTTTGAATGTTGGGAAAAAATATGTTGTATTGAAGGGTAGAAGAGTTTCTCGATTCAATGCCTTCTGAAGAGAATTATAATTTCTTCTTCCGCTTGGTAGATCAACTCTGCCACCATTTCCATAATTACTCTCTAAGTATGGATCGCCCGAAGATAGTTTACTCTCTCTACCGCCGAAGTATGCGCTGTAAATATAAAACTGGTCATCAATAGACTGTTTATGAGAAACAAACCAGAACGGATCTTCATATGACTGAATGTATCCTGTCCCGCCAAGTATTCTTTGGTCATGTCGTAAAGGAACAACTCCTGCGGAAAAACGATTTCCGGCTGCGATTGAATATGCCGAATTTCCACCCAAATCTCTTGCACGAATACTCATTCTATAAATGGTATCTTCTGATCTAATCCCAATCGGCAATGTCGAAACAAACTGTCTCATATTTCCATTGGCATGGGCAGAAGTAGTGTTACCAACCTGAAGAACTCGGCTGTTGATAGACCCAGCAACATCATTAGACGTTAATATAATCTCACCCTGACCACCACCAGTCGTATGATATATTCCCGTATTGCTTAATGCAATATTAGAGGTGCCCCAAGGAACAAACGTACTGTTTGATTGAGAGAACAATAAAGAGTCATGCAGTGAAACAACATTATTGCCGTTGGTATAATCAAATTGATCAAACATTAAGAGTCGTCTAATGAGAGGTAATATTATTGTATTTGCAACTGTTGTGTTTGCCGCGCCGCCCTCAGAATAATAAACTTCTTCGTTGAGTTTAAATTTTCCAATAACATCAGACAAATAAACAAAAGCAATCTTAGATCCATGCTCTAAAAATTTCATATTATCGTGGATTTCGTTATTAGAAACTCCACTGGTATATGATATGGATGTATTTGCAATGCTTCCTGATATAAAGTTGTCACTGGGATAATCTGTCGCGACGACCTTTTCTACGGTAGCTGTAGCACCAGATGTTGCGCCGACAATCTGTTTATTTGCAATTTCGTTTATGTTATCGACAAGATTAACTTTAATTCTCGATGTTCTTGAATAGTTGCCTCCACTGGCGATTAAAACATCATTGAACGGATAATACAACTCAATATCTTCATTGTATATAAGACGGAATAACATCTTAAACGAATCTTCGGTGCCGACTGCCTGATAAAAATTAACAAGATTCTTATAGAGTAATGCTAAGTTTCCATCACCATATATTTCTTGTGGAAAAGAATAACCATACTGCTTCTGAAACGATCCTATAAATTCAGAAAGATTGGTATGATCTATATCACCAATATCCTGCAAAACTCTCGATGCTGACTCGGGCCCATAATAGTATACATCAGAATTGGCAGTTGCCAAAACTGAATTATTTGCCATGAACTCATAATACTTCTCTATAAATGTCAAAAACTGAGGATGGTCATTGGCAACAAATTCGGGCATATGTTGCCGAACCAATATAGAAGTCTGATGACCATTTGCAGTTTTTCTTACATCGTTAGTTGGCATAATATATCAACCGTTCTAATAGCTGCGAGTTTTGTTTTCATTAATTCTATCAGTATCATCAATGCATGTAACAGTGACATCTGAAGAATCAATTGTAATTATCGAATTCTCTTTTCCAAGAATATCATTTATTCTAGGCTTTGCTGAAAAATAAATGTATTCAGAACCGTTATTGGACGCAGTTGGATTGAAGTCCATCATCAATGACCCTTCATCATAATCAACATATCCAACCAAGCTGTTAATCACTCGATAAGTACCTTCCCCATATATCTGAACAGTATTTATATCAGAACCCCTATCCTCTTCAGTGGCACTGGTAACTACCATTAGCTCAGAATCTCTATCTATGATATAACAATTGTCTATTCCCCGATACCTAAATCCAGAAGATTGAATAACATTCATATGTCCTTCATGGGGTCTATGTATCGGGTTGTGAAATCTGATAATGTAATCCGACTCTACTCCATAAATTGGACGCAATCTCTTTTTCATCGCAACTGTTGTATTATTATTCATGATACCAAGTTCCGTATCATCTATTTTCTTAGACAAAAGAGAATACCTAAAGTATTCATCAAAACGACCGAGGTTTGATGTGTTATAATTTGAGATAGTATTTTTAACCAAGACCTTTAGTTGGTCTGCCGTTCTTGTCGTCTTTCTTGGATCATATGCCAACACAGTATCCACAATAACAAATGTATAATCTGGATCAACAAATACAGGCCTTACTGTTGCTACATTTCGCCTCTTTAAAATATCTTGAGCGATCCTATCCTGCTCTCCCCTAGAAATTACATATCCAGTTTTAGGCTTAATACTAACATAAACAGAACCATAATCTGGGGGATTGTTTTCTTCGCCGCCCCAAACACGAACAGAATCAACCAGATTATAATCATTTTCCAATCGTGTTCGATAGTCATTATGTGTGACGAGTCGTTTTTGTAAAGAGTGTTGTCGAGGTGCTTGGATTTTGATAGATGATGTGGATTCTCTTTCAGCGCCACCACTCGATCTAGTCCATCCAGTTGAAAGGCTGATTGGCGAAGTGAGAGTTGCACCAGAAATATTCTCTGCTGGAGCAAATGTCCTGGCTCCATTTCCGTCACTACCTAACATAGATGCATTGTATGAAATTTGAACGACATCAGAAACGCTTGGCTTCTTTCCAATAATACCATCACCAAAGTATACTTCATATCTGTTTTGATTTCCTTCCTGTAAAAAGAAAACCTTAGAGGTTGAATCAACTTCTGTAATATCATCAGCCAGCGTATAAGTTTCACCACCCGCAGCAACCGATAACGTACTTGTATCTACATCTTCATTAGGAATCTGAAAAACTTGATTTTCTTGTGCGCTAACGATATGAGTAGCTGTGAATGATATGCCTTCTTTGACCTCTACATTCAATGCTTTATGCTTTCCATCAGAAGTATCAAGAGTGGTCGTATGCGCCTGAGTGGTTAAGAATGTATGAACATCGCTTCCAATCTTTGTCGTAAACTTTGCACCTTTTGGTATAGTTAACATAGAGCTTGCGTTATCAAACACCAAATCCAAATAAACTATCGCTCCTTTTTTTGAGGCTGGAGTATAACCAAGATGCTTTGCAAGAGAAACAATAGAAGATCGCAGGGTCGCGCTATCCATAAACATTTCGCTTGCGAGCATGTTTGTATAAAATCCATTATAATGGGTATTGTAGGCAAGAACATCCAAAAGAATGCTCATCGCAGATCCCTCAAAATCATAATCTTTAAATTCATCTTGTCCGACAAGATATGACTTTAATGCAGTTTTGATCGAGTCAAAATCGAGTTCAGTAATCTTCAGTTTATTTGTGGTCGTTGTATAGTTTGACATTTATCTGTTTCTTTCCAGTAAGAATACTGCTCTTCGTTCCTCTTCTTCGTTGACAATATAAAATGTTAACCCAACTCTATATGCGTTTTGTGATTCATGCGGATCAACTAAAACTTCTTTCAACATCACTCTTGGTTCAAAATTATTTATAGTTTCGGTAATTGAATCTCGTATCCTCAAGGCAGTGGCATAGGTCATCGGCTCAAATAGCTGCCGCGTTATGTTTGATCCAATTTCGGGGTGCATCGGCTTTTCATAAAAATTTGTCAATAGCAAATGACGAACCGAATTGATAACAGCGTCTGCATCTGTTTTCATTGTCAGCTTTCCGGTATTCGGATGTGCAGTAAAATTTAAACTAAAATCTGACCATCGTTTTGCTATAGGCAAAATACAATCCTCCCTTTATGTATTTAGTCGTCAACTTGGGTCGTCAACACGGATTCTGGCATTACCCTTCCGATCAACCGTATCCTTAATAATCTCATCAACATTTGATGCAGTTGCACTAGCATCCTTAAATAGAATTTCTCCCCCAGCTTGAATACTCATATCACCACCAGCGATTACGTCAACATTTTCTTCTGCTCGCACTAGAGCATCCCTTGTTACCTTTGCATTCAAATCATTTTCGACTACAGCAAACATATTATTTTTTGTAGTAACGGTTGCATCGTTTTCGGTCTTTACTTTAATATCACTCTC
>MDSV01006392.1_pt1 | contig 18105 bp, 21 predicted proteins | sample 810851 | NCBI WGS metagenome assembly MDSV01 (sample SAMN05326640, study PRJNA326480) | marine metagenome | isolation source: seawater | place: Atlantic Ocean: North East | collected 2012 | reverse complement strand
TTCCACATTTATACATTCGGCGGCTTGAAGGAAACTAACAAGTGGTTGATGGAGAACAAATATGTCTAATGAATTTGACTACAGTAAAGTAAAACAAATAACATCGGTTGATCAGTCTGATAGAAATGTACCTTACAACTTAAGACAAAGTGGGCCAACAAAAGTTGAAATGTTGATTTCTACTAGAGTAAGAAAAAATGCTTACTGGCATCTTTCAATGAAAGCGGGTTGTTGGAGAGCTACAGTTTATAATAGAGTTTATCACCCAAGAGGATATGTTAAGCCAGAAGATGGTGGAGCAATGGTTGAGTATGATGCAATTGTAAATCATGTAACAATGTGGAACGTTGCTTGCGAAAGACAAATAAGAGTTAAAGGACCAGATGCAGAAAAATTTACGGATTATGTAATTACTAGAGACGCAACTAAAATTTCACCAATGAGAGCCCGATATGTAATTTTATGTAACGCATATGGTGGAGTTTTAAATGATCCAATACTTTTGAGAATATCTAAAGATGAGTTTTGGTTTAGTTTATCGGACAGTGATATCGGGCTTTATTTACAAGGTGTAAACGCAGATGGAAGATTCAACGTTAATATCGATGAAATAGATGTAAGTCCTGTTCAAATTCAAGGACCTAAATCAAAAGCTTTAATGAAAGATCTATGCGGAGATCAAGTAGATTTTGAAAACATGCCTTTCTATGGTTTGGCAGAAGCAAAAATTGGTGGAAGAGATTGTGTAATATCTCAGTCAGGTTTTTCTGGCGAAGCTGGTTACGAAATCTATCTAAGAAATTCTCTTTTATATGCTGAAGATATGTGGAATGCAGTTTTAGAATCTGGAAAAAATCATAACTTAATGGTTATAGCTCCTGCACACCACAGAAGAATTCAAGCAGGGATTCTTTCATGGGGACAGGATATGGATAATCAGCATAATCCATTTCAATGTAACTTAGGATACCAAGTATCTTTATCAGGAAAAGGTGAATGGAATAAAAAAGCTGATTATGTTGGTAAGGCAGCATTAGAAAAAATGGGCGCTGACATTAAGGCAGGTAAAAAACCATACAAACTTCAATTAGTTGGTTTAGAACTTGGTGGAAAGCCAATCGAAGAATATGCTCCAGATTTTTGGTTAATTTCAAATGCAGATGGAGGAGATCCAGTTGGATTTATAACTTCACCTTGGTTTCATCCAGAGAAAAAACAAAACATTGCAATGGGATATGTACCATTTGATGGAACTTTAAATGCGAATGGTTTTCCAAAAGGTAAGGCTGGAACTAAATATAAAGTTCATTTGCCTGCTAAATATTCTGATACTCCTGGAAATCCTGTTGATGCAGTGGTTGTTGATATGCCATTTAAAGAGTCATTTAACGCAAATACTAGAGAAGTGGTAAAAGGATAAAAATTATTTAAGGGGATATAATTAATCCCCTTAAAAAAAAATAATGTTTGCTCAATTTTTAGATATCGTTTTCAAATCATTAAAATTAGACAAAAGCCTTTATAAGGATCCAAAATATTTTGGAGAAGCTGCTATATATTTTGCTGGTTTAATAATGATTCTCGACGGCATAGCAGGAGCAGTCGCAGCTAACACTATTGTAAAAACTTCCATAGGCATTTCTGGTCTTACTGCAATATTAACATGGTTGGTTTGGTCTATATTTATCTATGTGATTGGAGTTAAAATTTTTCCAGATAAAGATAGTAAAACACCTTTCAAAAAAGTTATAATTGCAGTTGGATATGCACACGCTCCTGGACTAATTAGATTTTTTGCAGTAACTCCCGATTTAGTTCTATTAATTATTTTTCTCACTCAATTCTGGATTTTCGCTTCTTTAACTATATCAACTAAACAAGTACTAAATTTAAAATCTAGCTTTAAATCATTTGGAATAGTGTTTTTGTCTTTCCTAATAATTGCTTTTCTTTCAATTTCATTTTTAATTAGCAGAATGAATGCTTTGCCGATAAGCAATATTAGCTAAATTGGAAATATAGTTTTTGAAATTTTACAAGATTTACAAATTTTAAAGCCTGTAAGAATTAAATTTTGAGAAACAGTTTCATCCTGTTTTTTACATTCCTCACATTCATTATCAAGTTGATCTATAATTTTTTCATTAAAATTTTTTAATGAATTATCATCAATCATTATCGGTTAATCCAGCTCCTGCAGTTCTTTCTTTTGAGCCTTCGGACTCTTCTACATATGTTTTTTCTGATAATTTATACATTTCTGACCATTCATCATCTGTGAAAGTATTTTTATTCTCTAAAAACTGTATTTTAACTTTGTCAGCTTTTTCCAATACATTTCCGCTAAGATAATTTGAGTAAATTGATTGATTAAAATTAAATAAGAATTCTTTATTATCCATTTTTAAAAATATTCTTTTACCTATAATTTCAGATGTTCTGCTAACAAAAGGTATAAATAGAATAGGAAAAGCTAAATTGATTATCTCTAATTCATTAAACTCTGAAATTGCAGAAGATTGATCATAAAAATTTAATCCAGAAAGTATTGGGCAATAGTGTGTCTTTGGAGAGTTAGATAAAGATATTTCTTTTATATTATCAAAATTACTAATTTTATAAATTTTGTAATACTGATTAATATTTTTTAATCCTGGCAAACCAAACATTTCAAGCAAACGAACATTCTTTCCTACTTCTTCTGCAATTCCCCAAGAGAAACCAATGGCTTTAGTTGCTCTTTTAACAGTTGTCTCTATTTCACTAAAACTTCTCATTAATTTAACGAATTATATATCCAATGATTTTCAAATTTTTTTAATTCGGTGGGCAATGGTGCCCCCTGGAACATGCAAATTCTTAACCATTTATCTGACCTTGGATCAAACTTTATTGCTCCAAAGAAAGATAATTTTAATCTTAACATATCTATTGGCATTAATTTTGATCCAATAGTGTTATCTTGAATTTCTGCATAAGGAAATTTTTCAGATACAAAAGCTCTTCTAACAATATGTCTTAAATCATTATTTTCTGATAAAAATTTTCCAACTTTTAAACTATTTTTTTTTGTAAAAATTGTTTCATAAAGTTTTTTTATGTCTCTGGCAATAGCTAGGGGTTGTTCTAACTCTGAACCTTGTTCTATAAATCTGTCTCCAATTCTTGGTTCTTCTTTATTTTTGGAAATAAACCAAAAGTTTTGATTATTTTCTTTTTTAGCAAAATCAATTTTAAGAATTTCTGAGTAATTTTTTTCCAGGATATTTCTTAGATCTTCTATAGTTCTATTAACAGGTATATTAAAATATTTATCTTCCTCGGAGCTCATAGTACTAATTAATGGATCAATGATCTTATCATATGGCTCCATCATCATTGAAACTATATATTCTATACATTCATCATTTAAATTCTCTTCAATCCAATTATATATTTGGTTAAATTGATAAGGATTTTCAAAAATAAATTCTTTTTTAAAATATTTAATAAATTTTTTAAGATCATTAGTTAAGCTATTAATTTTTTTCTTTTGAAAATCGCTATTGGTATTCCAGTTTGTTACATTGTCTAGGGATTTAATTAAACAATTATAAAAATAATCAATCTCTGGTTTAGAAACTTTTTCGATTTCTCTTATTTTTTTTAATGCAATTTCTCTAGCCATTATCCAATTATTTAATAGAATAGGATGATTAATTATAAATGGTGCCATACCTAATCCAGTAGAATTTCCTATTCCAAGATTTCTACAAATTGACAAGTCAAGCTCTACGGCTAATTTTGGATTTCTGTTCTTGGCTATATGGTTCACTTGATCAAACGTAAACTGTCTAACAAGATATACCAACATCATTTCTAACCTGAAAGGTCCATATATCTCATCTCTATTTTTAATTCTAAATCTATCAGCTAGACCAAACTTTCCAGATCCATAAACTGCTGTTGTTCTATATAAATATCCAACACTTGATAAAATTTTAATATCTGGCTGTTTGCCATTTGCAAGACTTTTAATAACATGTTCAAATAATCTAACAGATTTGTTTGCTCTAGAAAGTGTCAATTCTTTATATGATAATCTTCCAACTTCTTGTTTTGGAACGTTGTTTAACAATCTATCTAAATCTTGTTTCGATGGTATGCCATCATAGAGTGTGAATGCCGCATCCCATTTAGTGGCAATTACTCTATCTGATCTTTCATCATCTTTTATTTGATTAGCAAAACAAATTAGAGAATAAGTTCTTTTGTTTTTAGAAAAAGAATATACTGCTTTACCATATCCCTGTTCATCTAATTGAAATAAATCTCTATTATATTTCCAATGTTTAAACTCATTTAAAAAAGATCGTAAAAAAGATAATTTAGATTGATGAAACGAACCTAGCTTAGAAAGTTTCATTAGGTTTTTAGGATCTCTTAATCTAACTTTCATTAATAAATTCCTTTATAAAAATTAAACCAATTATTTCCTAATATTCCATTTATCTCAATTTCTTTAAATCCAATATTTTTTAATCCACTATTTAAATTATTAAAGCCTCTTGCATCTTCAAACCAATTTGGTTGCTTAGGAAAACCTGGTTTATTTTTATTTCCTTCTCCATAATTTTTTACTTTAGTCCAAGTTCCATTTCTCATCCATTCAACTACATTATCAGGTTGATTGAGACACAAATCTGATCCTATGCCTATATTTTTTACTCCCATAATATCCACAGTTCTCGCAACCATTTCACAAAAACTTTCAATTTTACATTCAGAATTATTTTTTAAATGATGTGGATACAAAGATAAACCAAGCATACCTCCACTTTCAGATAAAGTTTTAAGAAGTGCATCAGATTTATTTCTTTTAGCTAGGTGCCAAAAAGATGGATTAGCATGTGTAATTGCAATTGGCTTTTCGCTAATATCAATCGCTTCCAATGTGCTTTTTTCTGCAGAGTGAGACATATCAATTACTATACCAACTCTATTCATTTCTTTAATTACTTCTCTACCAAAGTTAGTAATTCCACTATCAATTTTTTCATAACATCCTGTAGCTAAAAGCGATTGATTGTTATACGTAAGTTGCATAAATCTACATCCATGCTCGTGAACTTTTTCAACTAATTTAATATCATCTTCTATCGGAGAACAGTTTTGAAATCCAAAAAAGATTGCAGTTTTATTTTCTGATTTAGCTTTAATAATATCGTTATAATCTTTTCCTAAAAAAATTAGATCAGAATTGTCATTAAACAATTTATTCCATTGATTCAATCTTTCCAAAAATTCGTCGTAGTCTTCGTGATAAACAATAGTAGCATGAACCGCATGAAGGCCAGCTTCTTTGTTAATCTCAAATATTTTTCTAGACCATCTGCAATATTGAAGATTGTCAATCCGATAATTCATATTTTATAAGATTATAATTATAATTTAATTTGTCGACTAGTTAATGTGTCAAGAATATGCTATTCTTACTGAATCATTCAAATCATTAAATGAAAAACAAAAAAATTAATCATAAAGTATCTATTGTTATGGGTAGCCAGTCCGATTACTCTACAATGAAATTTTGCGAGAAAGTTCTTAAAATATTAAAAGTCAGATTTGAAACTAATATATTGTCAGCACATCGTACTCCTAAAAGAATGTTTAAATTTGCAAAATCTGCAGAAAAAAACAATATTTCAGTGATTATTGCTGGCGCAGGTGGATCTGCTCACTTGCCTGGAATGATAGCGGCTCTTACAAGTATCCCAGTCATTGGGGTTCCGATTGAAAGTAAAAAATTGAAAGGATTAGACAGTATATTATCAATAGTACAAATGCCTAAAGGAATTCCCGTTGGAACAGTGGCCATAGGAAAAGATGGAGCAATAAATGCTGGCTTATATGCAGCTTCAATTATTTCTATATTCGATGCTTCAGTAAAAAGAAGTTTAAATTACTGGCGAAAAAAACAGTCAATGTCAGTTAAAAAAAAACCAAAATAAATGAACATTTCAGTTCTTGGAATAGTTGGCGGAGGTCAATTAGCAAGTTTATTGACAGAAGCTGCCAAAAAATTAAAAATAAAAACAATTATATTAAGTGATGATATTGATGCACCAGCAAAAAATTTTGCAGAAAAGTTCATATATGGAAAGTATGATGATGAAAGTATTGTTAATGAATTTATAAATTCAGTAGATTTAGTGACTTACGAGTTTGAAAATATACCAAACTCAATTTTAAATAAAATTGAATATGAAAAAGTTATTTTACCAAAGCCAAAAATAAATAAATTAGTTCGAAATAGACTTACAGAAAAAGATTTCTTAAACAAAAATAATATAAGAACAACTAATTATGCATCTGTCAATAATTTTGAAGATGTTAAATTAAACCAAAAACTTTTACCTGGTCTATTAAAAACATGTACACTTGGATATGATGGTAAAGGTCAATTTATAATAAACAAACTTGAAGATTTAAATGATGATTTTGATTTTACAAAAAAATATATTTTAGAAAAAAAAATAAATTTAAAGCAAGAAATTTCTGTAGTAATTACAAGATACGGACATCAAAAATATGAAATATATGAACCAATCGAAAATGTTCATGAAGATCAAATTTTAAAATATTCGAAAATTCCTGCAAATATATCTGATAAGATTATGAATAAATCAAAAGAATGGGCAATGATAATAGCTGAAGAATTAGATTATATAGGAACATTATGCGTTGAATATTTTATTGATAAAAATGAAAATATTTATGCGAACGAGATTGCGCCAAGAGTGCATAATTCTGGACACTTAACTATAAATACACACAATATTAGTCAGTTCGAAAATCATATTAGAGCTATTTGTGGATTAAAACAAATTAATATAAAGAAAATATACAACGCAAAAATGATAAATTTATTAGGAGACGAAATATTACCATATAGAGAAAAATATTTAAAAGAAAATGAATTTTTTTTTGATTATCTGAAAAAAGATATAAAACCAAAAAGAAAAATGGGTCATCTTACAATCATTGAAAAATAAATAATTAATTTTTTATTTCTTGAATTAGTGAAATACTATTATTTGTTGGCCTGTTAACGTCTCTTGATATTTCATAAAAAGTAAGATTTGGTTTTTTACAATTAATAAGAAAATTTGATCCTGAAATTTCTAAATTTAGATATTTATTTATATCTGCTTCATTTAATAAAACAGGTTGTCTATGGTGAATTTCTTTAACATTATCTTTTGCCTGCTCTGTAATTAAGCAAAATTCATTATTGTCATAAATTGCTGCTATATATAAGTTTTTTTTATCTTCCCTCATAAAGTAATAGGGTGTTTTCTTTTTTTCTTCTCTTCTCCATTCGTAAAAACCATCTGCTACAGCAATACAACGTTGCAACTGAATCAATTTTTTAAATGAAACCTTCTCATCAAGCGTTTCTAGTCTTGCGTTTATTAATGGTTTAAAATCTTTATTTTTTGCCCAGCTTGGGACGATTCCCCATTTTAAACTTTCTAGTGTATTACCATTTATATATTTTTTTATAATTGGAAGTTGTTTATATGGGTGTGCATTATAATCTTCTGTGTCATCAACTTTTATAGCAGATTTTACTATTTTCTTAGTTTTAGAAACTGCATTAGTAACCACATATCTTCCACACATAAAAATAATTTATTCTTGGTTTAATTTATTTTTAGATTATATGTTTTTCTAAATAATGAAATCAATAGAAAATAATTTTGACGACCCGCAGGTAAATGATCTGCTAAATAAACACTTTGTTGAATTAAGAACAGTATCGCCTCAAGGAAGCACTCATGTTTTAGATATTCTTGGTTTAAAACATGAAAGTATAAGATTTTGGAGTTTATGGGAAAATAATGAGTTAATAGGTTGTGGGGCAATTAAATTTTTAGATGAAAAACATGGCGAATTTAAATCAATAAGAGTAGCTGACAAATATAGAAGGTCAGGTGCTGGAGAAAAAATAATTTTTCATTTGATTAATCAGGCAAAACAAATAGGAATTAATAAATTAAGTATTGAAACTGGAGCTGGAGAATTTTTTGCACCTGCAAGAAAATTATTTAAAAAATTTGGATTTAAAACTTGCAAACCATTTGCACATTATAAAGATGATCCAAATTCCTGCTATTTTTCTTTAGATTTTTAATTGTATGAACAAAGATAAAATAAGACCTTTTGTTCTATATGTAGCAGAAGTCATTTATCTAAAAATTTCTGAAATAAAAAAAAAAAAATAAAAACTTTTCAAATATAGATGCATTTGAAAAATTTATAAATTCTAAAGACTTTGATGAAATAAGCAGTGGTAAATTTCACGATAAATGGTTCAAACAATTAAATGAAAATAATTTTTTTGATTTACAAAATGGAATGAAGATTACCAATGAAACATTTGAATTATTAAAAATACAAAGGGACTCAATGATTAAGCAATTAATTAAAATTCCTAGATTATATTATGTTAAAAATAATTTTCCTTTAAAAATATCACAAAGGGCATTTGATCACCTCTGGAGAATTTGTGAAAGTTATGAATTGTGGTGTAAAGAAACAAATCAAATTAATTTAATAAATTTGAATCTTGTAGACTAATTATTTTTTCCCTAGTTTTTTTTAAATTTGATTTTACCAAAATAATAAGTTCTTTTTTTATTTTGTTAATTCTTTTATTTTCATTTTTTTTAATTTTTTTTTCCTCAATTGAACTCATTAAGTGCTCTGTGGTGGTCTTTCCTGTATTGTCTTTTATGGCTTTATTTGCACTATAATTAAATCCTGCCTGAACAACATTTCCTGTTGAAGCAAGAGTAAATGCTGGACCAATCATCGTTGTGGATTGAAAACATCCAGAAATTAAAATAAACGTAAAAAAATATGTTAAGATTAAAACTAATCGCATAATAAAACGAATTATATCATACAACTATGAGGAGAAGTATATTTATTGTCTAGTATGGCCTTTTGTCTGTTAAAATAGAAAAAATGATTAAAAAAATATCTTCATTCATCGATGCTACCCTTTTTGATTTAGGTAGACAATTTAAGTGGACTTACTTACCTCCGTTAATGATTTATGTTGCGGCTGGAATTTCTGGAATAACTGGTATTGTTGGAACTTTTTTTGTTAAAGATTATTTAAATTTATCAGCAGCATTTTTAGCTGGTTTAGGATTTTGGGCTGGTATTCCTTGGGCTTTAAAGATGCCACTAGGTCATCTCGTGGATTTAATTTGGAACAAAAAAAACTATATGGTTTTTGTTGGCGCTGCTCTAATTGGTTTAAGTCTATTAATAATGTATGGCCTTATCATACACACTGAAAGAATGTCTTCTTTTCTTAAAATTGAAACTTGGTTTATTATAAGTGTATTGCTTGCACCAATTGGTTATGTTGTTCAAGATGTTGTTGCGGATGCTATGACAATAGAGGCTGTACCGCTAGTTGATGACAATGGTCAAAATTTCTCAAAAGATGAAATTAAAACTATGCATACAACAATGCAAACTTTAGGTAGATTCGCAATAATTGGTGGTACAGTTATGGTTGCGCTTGTTAACGTAATTTTATTTTCGGATACTGACAATTTAAAACAAGTTGATAAAATAGAACTTTATGGCTCAATTTATATATATGCTTTAATTATACCTATAGTTTCTGTTTTAGGAGTTTTTCTTGCAGCTTACTTGAAGAACCAAAAAATAAAAAAACTTTTTAAAAAAGGTATTTCTCAAAATCAAGATTATATTAAACATGTAAAGACTGAAGTAAATTGGTGGATATTAGGTGGAAGTTTAATTTTTGTAATTTTTACTTTAGGTATTGGGGCATTCAGAGTTCCTTATGCCCAAGAAATAGTTTTTATCGGCTCTATGGCAATAATTATTTTTTTAATGAGTAAGCTAATAAAAGAATTACCAGAAAATTTAAGATTTACTGTAGTTGGAACTGCAATAATAATTTTTATTTTTAGAGCCATGCCTGGACCTGGACCTGGCCTAACATGGTTTGAGATTGATGAATTAAAATTTAATGAGCAGTTTTTTTCTATTTTGTCTTTGTTAGCATCAATTTTAACTCTTGTTGGAATAATATTGTTAAGACCTTTTATGGCAAAAAATTCTATAGCTAAAATAATTGTGATTTTATCTATTGCTGGATCTATACTATTTTTACCAAGTGTAGGAATGTACTATGGATTTCATAATTGGACCTCTTCTTTAACAAATGGAATAGTTGATGCTAAATTCATTGCATTGATAAATACTGCTCTTGAATCTCCACTTGGACAAGTTTCAATGATACCTCTGTTAGCTTGGATTGCTAAAAATGCTCCATCACATTTGAAAGCGACTTTTTTTGCAGTATTTGCATCATTTACAAATTTAGCTCTTTCTGCAAGCTCTTTAGGAACTAAATATATAAACCAAATTTATACAGTAACAAGAGAAGTTAAAGATAAAGTTACAAATACAATTTTGACTAATGCCGATTATTCAGAATTAGGTTTTATTCTTATTACAGTAACTGCGCTAACTTTAATATTACCTATACTCTTTGTATTGATTGTTCAAAAAACAAAATATAATACTTCAGAATGATATTTAAACAGCTATTTGATAAGACTTCATCGACATACACTTATTTAATTTCTTCAGGAATAAATAGAGAGGCTCTTATTATTGATCCTGTTCTGGAAAATGTGGATGAATATATTAAAATTTTAGAAGATTTAAACTTAAAATTAGTAAAAGTTATTGATACGCATATACATGCTGATCATATTACTGGTATGGGTGAACTAGAGGAAAAAACAAATTGTCAAACAGTAATGGGAGATAAAACCCCTATAGATGTAATTTCAATGAGGGTTAGAGATGGAGAAGAAATTAATATAGATGGAATTAAATTAAAAGCTCTTCATACACCTGGGCATACTATTGAAAGCTTTAGTTTTGCAATGGAAGATAGAATATTTACCGGCGATACTTTGTTGATTGGTGGAACAGGAAGAACAGATTTTCAAAATGGCAATCCTTATGATTCATTTAAATCAATATTTAATGTTATTTTGAAATTACCTGGAAATACATTAGTATTTCCTGCACACGATTATAAAGGTAAAAAAAACAGTACTATTGATATAGAGAAAAATACTAATCCAAGACTGCAAGTTAAATCAGCTGAGGAGTATGCAGAAATAATGAATAATTTAAACCTTCCGAGTCCAAAATTAATGGACGTTGCAGTTCCTAGAAACTTAAAATTAGGGAAGAGTTAATTTTTATTTTTATATCTTAATTTTATTTCCCGTTTTAGCACTTTTAATAATAGCATCAAAAACTTTTAAAGAAATTAGCCCATCATTACCATTTACCTTAGGTTTGGCTTTTTTTAAAATAACATCTACAAAATGATTAATTTGATTAATTAAAGTACTGTCATTTTTTTTATTTTTAAAATTACTAAAATATATATTTTTCCACCAACTTCTTTCTTTTTTATAATACCAGTTTTTTAAATTAGGAAACTGTATAGAGCCTTTATTTCCCCCAATGTAATAAGCTGATTGATTTATAACTGGATAGACAGGGTTTTCTCCTGCTGTTAATTCATAACTCCATGGAGATACAATTGTATCAGAAATATTAAGAGTACATAAAGCTCCTGATTTAAACACAAGGCTTACTGAAGCTGTATCTTCTACTTTAAGTTTTCTAATTTTGTTAGATGTGAATGCTTGAACATATTTAATTTTACCTAATAAATAACAAATCATATCAATATCGTGAACTAAGTTAATTCCTAAAGGCCCTCCTCCTTTTTTAATTCTCCATTTTTCTTTGTAATAAGTTTTATGTTTATACAGCCAACATAAAACATTAGCAGAAACAATTTTTCCCAGTTTTCCAGAATTAATTATTTTTTTAACTTTACATACAATAGAGTTATGTCTTCTGTGATATCCTATCAATAGAGGTGTTTTATTTTTTTTTGAACTGTTAATTATCCTTCGAGCAGATTTGATATTATCAGAAATTGGTTTTTCTAATAACACAGGAATTTTTGCTTTTAAAAAACATATTGAATGCTTTTCATGGAGTTGATTTGGTGTAGCAACAATAACTGCATCAAGAGTTTTGTTTAACAAAAGTTGTTTGGTGTCTTTATATAAAGGTACTTTAAATTTTTTTGATAATTTTTTCGCATTATCATCTATTTCAATAATTGAATGAAGATTAGCTTTTTTTGATTTTTTAATTGCTCTAATATGTTGTAAACCCATTAATCCAGTCCCAACAACTGCAATTTTAATTTTTTTTGGCACTGGAAATTAATATTAAGTTATTCCACCATCTACAATAAAATTTTGTTTTGTGCATCCTGAAGAAACGTCTGACGCAAGATATAATGCCATGTTAGCTATATCTTCTGTTAAAAGTTGACGTTTTAAAGACTGCAAAGACATTATTTCTTTTTTTAACTTAGGTTTTAACCATAACTTTATTTGCCTTTCTGTTGCTATTGATCCTGGAGATATTGCATTTACACGAATATTATATTTTCCTAATTCGCGAGACAAAGATTTTGTTAAGCCAAAAATTGCTGATTTTGCTGAAGAATATAAAATAAATCCAGGAGCACCTCTTATCCAACATATAGATGACAAACTAATTATAGAGCCACCATTTTTTTTAATCATACCTTTTTTTATAGCTTTAGTTGCAAAAAAATAATGTTTTAGATTTGTGTCAATTCTATTTTTTAAATATTGTTCTGTAACTTCATTAATAGAATGACGCTGGTCGTTGCCAGCGTTATTAATTAACACATCAAATGGTCCATTTTTTATAATTAGACTCTGTAGCTTTGGTATATCTAGAACATTACACTTAATAAATTTTGGTATTTTAAATTTTTTTTTTTTTATAATATTTATAAGTTTTTTTCCTTTATTTATATTAAGATCAATAAAAATTACATCACTATCTTGTTCACAAAAAAGTTCTACAATTGAAGCACCAATACCATCTGCACCACCAGTTATAAAAACTTTTTTATTTTTTAAATCAAAGTACTTAGCTTTCATTTTTTTAAAATTTTTTCAAATCTAAAGTTAGTAAATAATTTATATTTTTTATTTGGTGATACTAAAGTGGATGGAAAATTTTTTTGATTTGGTGAATTAGGAAAGTGTTGTGTCTCTAAACATAAGCCTTGAAAAGGCGAAAGTTTTTTTTGTTTTGTTTTAAAATTTAACTTATGACCTGTATAAAATTGTAATCCAGGTTGATTTGAAAATATTGTCATTTTTATTTTAGATTCATTATTAACTAAACACGCTACAAAATGATTTTTTTTGTTACCTGTAATATAATTAATATCGTAAGAATTTATACCAAATGATGTTTTATTTCCTATATTAGAAAAGTTCCTAAAATCATACCTGTTATTTAAAACTTTTTTTTTGTAACCAAAAGGAATATTTTCTTTATTTGTAGGCAAATAATAATTAGCATTAATTTTTAAATCATGATTAAAAATTTTAATATTTTTTCTTTTATTAAAATTCCAGTAACTATGATTAGTTAAGTTAACATGGGTATATTTATCTGACTTAAATGAATATGATAAGCTTAATTGATTATTCTTTAATTTATACTCACAAAAAATAATAAGATTTCCTGGAAATCCCTGGTCTAAATGTTTTGATTTTAGACAGTAAATTATTCTTTCTTTAGAGTAGAAATGAATATCCCATTTAATTTTATCAAAACCTCTATTTCCGCCATGAATGCTATTTAAATTTTCATTTTTTACTAATTTATATTTTTTTCCTTTTACAAAGAATTGAGCTTTGGAAATTCTATTAGCAAATCTTCCGCATGTTGCACCTACAAATGGATGTTTTCTTTTATAATTTTTTAATGAACCTAAATTTAATATTAAATTATTTTTATTAAAATAAACTTCGTATAATGATGCGCCAACATTTAACGTTTTTATTTTTAAATATTTATTTTTAATTATTGATGATTTTATATTCAATAATCTAGCTTTTAAACGATGCCAGCATCAACTATATAATTTTGTTTTGTGCATCCAGATGATGTATCTGATGACAAAAATAAAATTAGATTGGCTACATCTTGGGGTTTTAATTGGCGTTTTAAACACTGTTTATCTAATATAAACTTTTTATATTTTGGAGTTAACCAATGTTTAATTTGTCTTTCAGTGGCAATTGATCCTGGTGTAACTGAATTGCATCTTATGTTGTATTTTCCAAATTCTCTTGCAAATGATCTTGTTAATCCAATTACTGCCGATTTAGCAGTTTCATAAGCAACTTTGTCACCCTCTCCCAACATCCATGAAACTGAACTTAAATTTACTATTGATCCACTTTTATTTTTAATCATACCTCCAAGAACTGATTTTATTGTAAAGAAAAAATGTTTTAGATTTACATCCATTCTATTATTCCAATATTTTTCGTCTACTTGATCTGTAGAATGTCTATCATCATTTGCGGCATTATTTATTAAAATATCTATATTTCCATTTTTTGATATTATTTTTTTAATTATTCTTTGAAGTTTTTTTATATTTAAAAGATTACATTCAATAAATGTTGGAACTTTAATATTTTTTTTTTTTAAATTTCTTAATAATTTCTTAGATTCTTTTTTATTAATATCTACAAAAAATACATCTGAACCTTGTTCACAAAAACTTTCAACAATTGATGCTCCAATTCCAGATCCTCCCCCAGTTATAAAAACTTTTTTGTTTTCTAAATCAAAATATTTTACTTTCATTTTATATTCTTTCTTTTGAATTTTTATCAAATATTGAAATCTGACTTAAGTCAAAATATAATTTCATTTCTTTATTTAACTCTATATTAATTGTTGATGGAAATTTTGCTAAAATCTCCTGATTAGAAAAATTATATGTTATAATTTGTTCGTGACCAATATATTCGCTTAAATTAGCTTTAAAATTAACTTCAAAATCATTTTCATTTAATTTTTTAAAATGAATATGTTCTGGTCGTATACCAAAGTATATTTGTCTATCATTTAAATCTGATGTACTTTTGAAATTATAACTATCAATTGGAATTTGAGTTGATCTCTCAGAGCCTTCGGCAATAAATGTTATTTTATTCGAGTTTTGTATTAATCTACCTTCAATTAAGTTCATTGATGGTGAGCCTATAAAATCTGCAACGAATGTATTGTTTGGTTTATTGTAAATATTTTCTGGAGTATCGTTTTGCTGGATCACCCCATGATTCATTATAGATATTTTTGTTCCAAGACTCATTGCTTCGGTTTGATCGTGCGTAACATAAACTACTGTTGTTTTTAATGTTTGGTGTAATTTTTTAATCTCACGTCTCATCTCTACTCTTAGTTTTGCATCTAAGTTTGATAGAGGTTCATCAAATAAAAATATCCTTGGTTCTCTAACCAAAGCTCTTCCAATAGCTACACGTTGTCTTTGTCCTCCTGATAATTGAGAAGGTTTTCGATGTAATAATTCATCAACTTTTAAAAATGAAGAAACTTTTTTAAGTTGCTCTTCTATCTTTTCCTTTGATGTTTTGGCTTGTTTAAGCCCAAAAATCATATTTTCTCTTACATTCATGGATGGATACAAAGCATAAGATTGAAAAACCATAGCAATATTCCTATCTTTTGGTTCTACCTTGCTAACATTATAATCGTCAATATAAACGTTACCTTCATTAATGGTTTCCAATCCTGCTATTATGTTTAATAAAGTTGATTTACCACATCCAGAAGGACCCAAAAGAACTAGAAAATTTCCTTCGTCTATATCAAGATTAATTTTTTTTAAAACCTCTGTGCTTCCAAAATTTTTTGATAAATTTTCAATTCTTAATGTTTTCATAATTATCCCTTCACAGCTCCTGATGTTAGTCCTCTTATAAAATATTTTCCAGCTAAAACATAAACTATCAAAGTTGGAATACCCGCTATAATAGCTGATGCCATATCAACATTATATTCTTTTACACTGGTACTTGATAAAACCATATTGTTTAATGCTACTTGTATCGGCGCAGCCTCTCCAAATGAAAAAGTAGATCCAAATAAAAAGTCATTCCATATTTGAGTAAATTGCCAAATTACAGTTACTACTATTATTGGAGCTGAAATAGGAAGTAGTATTTTAAAAAATATTTTAAAAAATCCCGCTCCATCTATTCTGGCAGCTTTAACTAATTCATTTGGTATAGAAACATAATAATTTCTAAAAAATAATGTTGTAAAAGGAATTCCATAAACAGAATGAACTACTACAAGTCCTATAATAGAATTAGAAATACCTAAAACTCCTAAAGTTCTAGCCATTGGAAGTAAAATTGCTTGATAAGGGATAAAACAACCAAATAGTAAGAACAAAAAAATCCATTTATCACCTTTAAAACGCCATTTAGTTAAAACGTATCCTGACATCGCTCCAATAAAAGTTGAAAAAAATACTGCCGGTACAACCATTTTAATTGAATTCCAAAAATACGGTCTTAAAAAAGTATCACCAGCACCATATCCTCTACCTCCCCATGCAACTCCCCATGATTCAAAATTTAATTGACTTGGCCAAGTAAGGAGAGTTCCTTGTCTTATTTCTTCCATTGTTTTAAGTGAAGTTACAATCATTACATATAATGGAAAAATAAAATAAGAAGCAAAAAGTATTAAAACAAAATAAAGAAACCATCTTAACATCATGTTTGTTATTTTAGATTTTTGTTCAAGCTGTTTATATGATGTATTGATATTAACTGACATTTTCTCTTCTCAATTCAGAGTATAAATAAGGAATAATAACTGCAGCGACAGCCATGAACATCATCATTGCACTTGCTGCGGATAAACCTACTTGACTTTTGTGAAAGGCTGTTTGAGTCATATATAAGGCTGGCATGGTAGTTGAAATTCCAGGTCCTCCTTGTGTAAGAGCTACTATTAAATCGTAACTTTTAATCGATATATGTACTAAAATTACAAAACTTGTAAAAAATACTGGTCTCATCATAGGAAGAAGTATTTTCCAATATACAGTATATAAATTTGCGCCATCAATTTTCGCAGCCTTAACTATTTCATCTTCGATAGATCTAAGACCAGCTAAAAATAAAGCCATTACAAAACCAGCTGATTGCCAAACACCGGCTATTACAATTGTATAAATGGCCATTTCTCTATTAACTAGCCAATCGAAGGTAAAATTTTCAAAACCCCAATCAATAAACATCTTTTGGATTCCTAAAGTTGGGTTCAATATCCATTTCCACGCAGTTCCAGTAACAATAAATGAAAGTGCCATTGGATATAGATAAATAGTTCGAAGAACGCCTTCTGCTCTAATTTTTTGATCAAGAAATATTGCCAGTATAATTCCTAAAATTATACAGATAATTAAAAATAGAGAAGTAAAAATTAACAAATTATCTACTGCAATCAACCATTTACGAGATGCCCAAAGTTTAAAATATTGACCAACTCCCCATAATTCGTATTTGGGTAGAATTTTTGAATTTGTAAAAGAAATATAACATGTCCAAAGAATAAAACCGTAAACAAACCAACTTATTAAACCAACGGCTGGTGCCAAAACAACTTTAGGAAGATTTTTTTCTAACCACTTGAACATTTTTTAGAATTCTAAATTAAAAAAAAGGCCACTTAAAAAATAAGTGGCCTTTTAATTATAATTATTTACATATTTGATAACACTGAATCAGCTAAAGCATTAGCGGCATCTTTTGATGACATGTTCGAATTAAAGTGCTCAGTAATTACGTCTTGTAGAGCAGCTTTCATTGTATTGCCTTGAGCCATACCGTGAGCAAAACTAGGAACTAAACCTCCTTTTGCTCCTGCAGTTTTAATATCAGAGTTAGATGTTTTTGCACATGAATCAAATTCATCCATTGGTACATCTAAACGAGCAGGAATTGAACCTTTGTATAAGTTAAAAACTTTTTGGAAGTTTTTACCCATCATAAGTTTAGCTAATAATTTTTGACCTGCTTG
>MDSV01129870.1_pt1 | contig 18106 bp, 17 predicted proteins | sample 810851 | NCBI WGS metagenome assembly MDSV01 (sample SAMN05326640, study PRJNA326480) | marine metagenome | isolation source: seawater | place: Atlantic Ocean: North East | collected 2012 | reverse complement strand
GTTAAAGAAATCACTTCGTATGTTTTGTTTCAACTCTTCATCGATTGTTCCCCAACCTGCCATTCCCATAAGAATGTATTCATCCTCTTGTGGTTTCAACCCAAGTCGTTGTGTCATAGCACTATACCATAATCCCAATGAGTTAGGATACTTTAAACTATATCTTTTTTCGAAGTGACTACCCCAAGCATACCAAATTGTGCAAGTTTCGAATTCACCTATTGCATCAATTACTACAATTGCCGATTCCTCATATGGACTCGTGTAGTATCCTGCTGCAGCATGAGATTGGTGGTGTTGAACATAATGTATTGGTTTATTACCTATCCATTCTTTTAAATAATTTGATGGTAAATTTTTTGTGGATAAAACCTCATCGTACTGACCTGCCTTTAATTGTCTTAATTTCTTTAAATATGGTCGTTCAAAGTATGCAATCTTATCAGGTTTTCCATACCTTAAACAATCTGCAATTAATTGTTTATTTAAATCAGAATCGTTTTTAACCCCACTATATCTCTCACTGTGACCAGCAAATAGTACCTCACCATCTTGTATCATCGCTACAGCAGCGTCGTGGTTGAGAGCGTTAATTCCTAATATTTTCATAAAAAACTTCCATTTGTTTTATAACTCTTTTTCTTCCATTCAATAACCAATGATTCCTATTATATTTTAGAACATCCATTGTACTATAATAAATATCGTGTAGTTGTTTCTTTTCTAAATTTATTAGCCTTTTGATTTCATCCTTAATGGCATTCATTCTTTTATTTTCATCTTTAATATCATCATATGATTCATTTATAAAATCAAAGGTTTTATAACCAAAAGATTTTAGTAATTTTAAACCTTGATATGGTGCAACATAAATAAAAGGTTGTAAATTTAAAATTGGTTGAAAAACTTTATCAGTTAGTTGAAATATATCATTTTTAAAATTAGTCTCAGTAACAATCGAAATGTAAGAATTTAAGTAAGGATTTTGTTTATACTTGTTTAAGTCTATGTTGTCTTCTCCATGAAACAATCCCTTTTCGTTATGAACATTCGGCCAATGAAATCTATCGTCTATCCTTTTATTTTTCCATAGAGCACTATACAATATATCTTCATCACCATAATTTTCAAATAATTTAACAAGTTCTTTTCTGTGTTCATGGCCAGTTCTTGCCATTGATAGAAACTTTGAATGTCTAATTTCATCATTCAAATCTTCTTCATCTATTCTCTTGAATCCAACATAATGTGTATATGATTCTATACTTGAATCAAAAAAACAAAACGGAGTGTGATTTTTCATAGGTGAGGTAAAATTATCTGAAGAAAAAATAACTCTGTCCCAAGATATTTTTTTAGTTTTTAAAAAACTTTCTAATCTATCAATTTCGTCTTTCTCGTAAATATAGGGTTCATCCAACCAATTTATATGTAATATACATTTGTTTGTAGTCAAATCATTCAACACCCTATCCGATATAAAATTACCAAAGAAATTTTCTTCACTTAATAAAGAAAAATTCCTAGCATCACCATTGATTGGAAAATAATAAAAACTATCACATTGATTAACATCGACATAGTTAATTTCAAATTCTTCAAAAGAATTTAATTTTTCATACAAACCATTTTCTGTTAACCAATCACATCTTTTATGATATCCATTGGGTATATTCTTTTCTTGATATCCAACATTGAGAATCATTTTGATAAATCCTTTGCCAACTCTTCGGCCCAAAGTGTATGTCCGAGTTCAGTAGGATGGTGGTCCGCAAAAAATTTAGTTTTGTGTCGGTTATTAGAATTTTCATCTATGTGTACTTCTTGGACATATTTTCTAAATGTCAAATCTTTATGAGATATTTTACATAAGTCATTAAATTTTTCTAATGTATTTGGTAACACATCATCATATTCTTCCTTTGTCATATCAGCAATCCCATAGGAACTTTCATAAAACGAACTATAAAATAAATGTTCAATATCATGTGATTTTAAAAAATAATGTAGATATAAGTTTTGTTGAACATATCGAGAAATATATTCTTCTTTTTGCCAAAAACTTTTTACATAGGTGTTAAAAAAATGTTTTAAGTCTTTTGCATCAGAAGTATAAAATTCCATGTTTTGTGCTGGTTGTAAGGTTGTCCATTGTCCCTTTTTTGAAGTAAGTTCTCGATGAAAGAAATCCTTTCTTTCTGGTGATGTCCAACCGACCACGACTAAAATCTCATCAGGTGAATAATTTTTTAACATACCTAAAACATTCTCAACTGTTCGTCTAACTACCCCATCGTTTGATGAACCAGGCTCACCTGCATTGTGTACATTTTCTATATTTAATAACTTTCCTAATTTATAAGGCCACAACTTAGGTAATCTATAAGATTCATTTTCCTTCGACATTAATTGACCATCGGTTAAGCCAGGTTTGACCATATTACTATCATCTCCTACATGCCCACCTGTCCAACTACAACCTTCTCCATATAATATTTTTTTCATATTTTTATTCTACTTCTTTTCATAGTTGTAAATCTAAAATTATTTAAATTATGATTCAAAATTTCCTCCATACCTTTATATGCATAAGACCATTCAAATATTGTAATGTTACATAATCGTTGAACTTCTTTATTCAACATTTCGAGTCTTTTTTCATTATCTTCAATCTCATCATAAGATTCATCAATAAAACCATCAAATGTTTGGTAACCCATCTTTCTTAATTTTTTAAGAGAATGAGAAGTGGAATACAAAACAAAAGGTTGCTTATAAATAATTGGTTTGAATATTTTCTCAGAAAACCTACTTGTGTTTTCATAAAAAAAAGTTTCCGTTACAATGTTAAAATAAGAATTTAAATAATACTCATTACCACTTTCAAACCATTCTGAATCTGCAACAGAATTAAAAGCCTCATCTTCATTTTTAAAATCAGTATCAAGATATAAATTTTGTGGTGCGTAACTTACAAGTCCTTTATCTAATAAGTTATTATCCCTAAGAAAGTTGACCAAACAAGTTCTGTGTGGTTTCTCTCCCCTATTAAATGACATAAAATGTTTTTCTCTAAACTCATCTTTGTTTTTTTCTATCGTATCATGAATATTTGTATCAAACCCTCTCATAAAAGTTTCATGTATTTCTATCTCTGAAGCATCTAATTGTTTTATATTGATTTTATTCTTATCTTCAAAATGATTTTCATAGTCTTTTTGGAATCTATCATTTTGTGTCAAATAGTAAACTTGTTTTCTTGGTATTCCAATTTTATCTAAATGTTTATGCATATTCAACATCCACTTTTTTTCAAAAGGATGTCCTTCAGACCATTGGTCAATTAAAATTTTACACCTACCCAACTTTGCGTCTCTAATAACCTTTGGTGAGATAGAATTTGTAAATGGATAATTCATTTGTAATTTGGATATTCCAACGAATCCATTTGAAGTTCCAAATGGAACAACTAAATAATAATAATCTTCTCCTTGTATCTCACCGACAAGTTTATTACCAAAATCAATATTTTTCAAGTAAAGTAAATTAGTGTAAGTATCACATTGATATACAGGTAGTAAGAGACCTGAATCCTCTTGATAACAACCATTATTAAAGACCTCTTTTGGATTTCTCATCCGATACATTTTATCGATAACTTTTGGTGGTAATCCATTTGGTATAAAAAAATCATCTATTTTTTGTTCATAGGCAAAGATTAACATGAATCCTCTATAAAGTTGTAAAATTGATTTGAAAATTTGTTATGCCAAACACTACTTGGATGTGAACCATCAATAGCACCTTTATCATTTTCATAACAATCTGTTGGGATAAAAAAATTATTTAAATCAACAAACTCTTTTATCAAATCGAAATGTTCATCAAATATTTTATAATAATATCCAGCTATTGAATGAAAAACTTTAGTATTTTTTGGGGTAATAGATTGAACAAATTTATAACTACTCCAAAACACATTTAAATCTTGGTAATCGTTTTGTAATGTTACAAACGCTAAATCAATATCAGGTCTTCCCTTTGATACTGGATCTTGATGATATGCAGTTCTCCACCCAAATAATTTTATATGTCTACCTTTTTCATCTAAATAATCTCTACGAGAAAAACCTGGCCACAATATTAAAACTATGTCAGGTTCATAACCACTATCGATAATTTTTGAATATTGTTTAGCTAAAAATTCAGTTGATGTTCCATACATCCCATAATTACAAACTACTGAATCTTCAAATTTATTTCCTATGAGGGTAGGCCATATTTTATCATTTTCAACTCCGACTCCCATCGTCCAAGAACAACCTAATGTTAAAATTTTTGGTGAACCATCTTTACTCAATGAATTAGAACGATATCCATGTTCATTCATTCTATACTCTATTTTATTAGAATCATCAGTTGAAAGGTTGTATAAAACTTTATCTTGATAATTTGGAAATGTAATAATATTATTTGAAAGATAATCTTTAAACATTGCTTATCTCTCCTATCTTTTTATAAAAGAATTGAGACCAACCTTTGAATAGATTATTTTGATTTTCTTTTAATCTAATCCATATATCCTCACGAAATTTTCCATTCACTACTAAATCATTTTCAATAATTTCTAAGTTATTTTTTATTATGTCGAATTTTATTCTTAAATTTGGAATTTTATAAAAAGATGTATCCAATACATCATCGAATAAATCAAAACCTTGTTCTCTAAGGTATTCATCATAATTTTTGAATATTATAATTTGTGGTATTACACAAAATAAAAAAGGTCTCCATTCCTTTTCGGAATCAAAGCAACCATAAAATGGACTTTCTTTATATTCCGAGCTTGTGACTACCTCACAAAATACATCATTGTAAAATGACATTAAACTTTTATCATCTCTTGATGGATATCTTTGATTCCATTTATTATATCCGATTTGTTCAAAAGTTTCAACTGTTTCTATAAAATCATTGTTAAGGTGTTCCAAAAAAATATTATTCCAACCCTCACTAACAAATCCTTTTTCTTTTAAATTGTTATCTTCCAAAAACTTTACCCAATCTCTACGATGAATTTTCCCTTTGTTGTTTCTCGATAAAAACAATTTATTTCTATGATGGTTGTCAATGTTTTTAAAATTAATCATATTCTCACCATCGTGTTCTTTTGCATGTTCAATGACTGTTGCCCAACCTGCTAAACTTTCAATTAGTGGAAAATCTAAATCAAGTTTTCTGTAATCGTCTACTAACAATATAAAATTTTTATCTTTAAAATTTTCTTGTAAAATTTTTGTGATTTCGTTTATAGTGATTACATCAAACATTTCTCCGACTTTTATTACAACAACATCTTTCTTATTTGATTTTTTAAGTTGTTCAAGACATTGCTTTACCAATTCCTCATACCCAATACATCCACCTTTCTCGGAAATCTCAATGGGCATATCATCAAGAAAAAGTTTTTCGTAAGAATCATCTATCAATCTACCAATAAAATCATGCATCTTGGAACATCTCCCAATTTAAAATTACATCATCAACAAATTTTTCATGGCTAAATTCACTTGGGTGCTTATCACTGGGGTTGTCTGCATATCTTACATCAGGATCTTGGATACTATCATCCATCCATTCTGATATTCCACCATGATTATCAAACAACCAAACACATGACCAATCTATCAAATTACATATATGTTTAAAATTTTCGTTGATTTTAAAATATTCTAATTCCAAGTAATTGTTACTCATGAAAAAAATCTTAAAGGGAATATCATGTAATTTACAAAATAGCTGTAAATCATACATTCTTTCTAATGTGTTGAGTTGTTTTTCTTCGACACTAAAAAAATATTTTCCCCACTTCTCACAAAGTTTTCTATTATATTGATTAGAAAATTCTCTTCCAAAGTTTTCACCTGTTAGTAACCATAAATGTTTATCGTAGTCTTTATGGGTGAAATTCGTTAAATTCCAATCAAATTCATTAGAATTTCCACCTAATTGTTTTGGTAAAAATTCACTCCAACCTACTGTTTCAGACTGACTAACTAAAATTTCATGTCTTGTAGGACCTGAAAATTGTGCTATAATTGAGAATTGTTTTCCATCGTTTATCATTTGACTTCCATGATAGATAAGTCCACGAACAATATTTGTGTTAGAGTTAGTAGGTACTCCAATGTTGATGGTGTTGTGTCCTTTTTTATACAAAAAATCCGACCAAGTTTTTTGAGTGCTTGGAAACTTTGGTCTTGGTTCATTTAAAGAATTTTCAGGATGATACAGACTTGTAAAACTACAACCAGATGTTAAGATATCCATTTTGATGCTACCTCCAAAGCAAATCTTTCATGTCCTTCTTCAGTTGGATGATGACCTTGATTTAACCCATCTTCTACATTACAAACTATCCACTCCAACATTCCGTTCCATTTTGTGTGTAGTATTTTGTAATTCTCACCTTTAGAAAATCTCGTATAATGTTTTTGTGGGACGGGCCTTTGACCTCTTAAATCAGGATACCAAAACTTATCAAGGTTTAACTCATTGAACAAAGGAAATTCAACATTTTCTGAGAAGTTATTCTTCCAAGCAAAAAAGAACTTGTGGTCTATACCCTTTGATTCTAAAAACCACTGTGTTCTGATTATATTTTCTAAAGTACGAAAGTTATGTTGTTTTAATTCTAACATTTCAATATCAGTATACATTTCGGCAGTCTCATATGATGGTAAATCCTTCCACCAAACATTTTTTCTTGCATCTGGTGCAGACCCTCTAAGTTCTAAACTCCATCCACAAATAACAAAATCTACATTTTTCATCGTGATTACCGAATCAATTACAGAGCGAGATATGTATAAATTACCTGCATTTCCTAAAGCTACATTTTTATAATTTTTGATGTGAGAATTATTCTCCACTAAATACCTTGACCAACTATAATCAGCATGGCCATGTACGGAAAAACTATCTCCACCGACTAACAAATCCATTTCTCTACCTCTTTTTTAGCAAATTGTTCATGTGAATATTCAGATGGGTGTGCCGGATCATGTTGCATACCCATGTTGTGTTTTTCACCTAACACCACCCATTCCGATAAACCACCATACTCTACTTGGTCATCCTCATAGAACCACCAATTATCCCATTCAATCATATCCCATAGATGTTGGGTTTGTGGGTATAAGTCTTTCAATAATGGAGTATCCTTAGATATTTTATCAGTCATCTCATCAGGCCAGTACCTATCATCTTTCCAATGTTCTCCATCTCTCCATGTTAGAGTCCAAATTTCTTGTGCAAACATTTCTTGATTTTCGTACTTCCAACCCTTTGGAACCAAGAGTGAATACTTGTTGAATATATTTTGCCAACAAGATAATTTATAATTTATATTTTTACTTTTACAATACCTTTGTATTCTTAAAATATTCTCAAGGGTATTTAACAAACTCTCCTCTTCCATATAAAAATGTTTCCAATGTTGTTCAAATAAATCACACACCGATTGGTTTGACCAATTCATATCGGGTATACTACTTTTCAACCAAACTGAATTTTTCTCATCGATATTATGATTAAAGTTACTCAACCACCATCGGTCTTTTTCATTTGAAATATAATCTGAATGTAATGGATTTCTATTTGTGGATAAAACCTCTTTACGATTGATTCCTGACCACATGACAATCAAGTAGATTTCATCTGATGGAATACCCCTTGATAATAGATCCTCACATTGCCATATAGCTGCCCTCGTTATATAACTATTACCAGCACCAACCTCACCTTTATTATGAACTTCATGTCCTTCTATGTGATAAGGCCAAGACATTCCACAATTTGTAAAACTACATCCCGATGTAACGACAATCATATTATATTCCTTGACATTGCCTGTTCCTTCAAATAATCTCCCCATATTTTATGTCCATATTCATTAGGATGGTCATTATCCAAATTTATTCCATCTCGTTCCATCAAATACTGCCACATCCCACCATATTTCGAATAATCTTCTGAAAGATTAGGACTGTGATTTCTATAATTACTTTCGTAAAAAATGAATCTATCATGGTCGATTTGATTCCATAGATAATCAAATTGTTTGAACTTAACAAGATTACTTTGGAAACTTCCTATTGGATGATTAAATTTAGGAGTCCAATGGTCTACTAAATTCCAACCAGTATGAAAAAAATATTTGATATTATTACTTTTTAAAAAAGATTGTAATGTGATAATATGAATTAAAAAGTTATACCAATTTTCCGCATGAGTCATGAAATATTTGTAGTAATTAAGGAAGTATTTATCTTGAAATGTTTTTATTTCTAAGTTTTTTACAAAAGAATTAGAACCACCTGAATGAATCCATGCACTTTTTCTATTAATATCGGAATAAAAATTAAAATCCTTTAAAGAATTATTAGGGGTTGGAGTTTCTTCTGAGGCAATAAAATCAAGTCTGGCTAAGCCAGTAAACTGAACACCAACTAATATCTCATCTACTGAAACACCTTGTTCGAGTAGATGATAGACTTGTTTTATGATGGAATCCTGAATATGTTTATTTCCACACCCACCCCTTGACAAGTTTATTTTATTTTTGATGTTAAAACTATCTAACCAAGGCTCGTGGCAATCACTAAAACTACAGCCAGAACCAATTATGTACTTATATTTCATTTACTTATAAATAAATGGGTCTCGTTTTCTTAACTCTTTTATCTTCTTTTTGTATGCATACCAAACTTTAATTTTGTATAACATATATTTAAACCATTTTATCATGTTTTCCTCAAGAATTACAAAAATTTATTAAATAATTTTCAAATTCATTAATTTCCGTTTCACATAACTTAAAAAAATGTTGAAAATTGTGTATAACCTTTTCCTCTATACTATAATATATATCATCTAACTCATATATTGATTTCGAAAATATCTTTTCCAAATCATTACGAATATGTTTGATTCTTGGTGAACCCAATTTTGATGCACTTTCAAGTTCATCATATTTTTCATCAAACAATTCTGTAAATGTTTCAAAACCAAGTTCTTTTAATTTTGACAAACTATTTTTTGCACCTACTATACAAAAAGGATGAAAATTTATTATAGGTTTCCAAGTTTTTTCTGTGAATCCTAAGTTTAAACTTCCTAGCGAATCAGCAAAGTGTGATTCTGTGATTATACTAAAGTAGGAATTAAAAAAATGTTCCCTATTATGATAATAATATAAGTTACTATTTTCAGCTGGCCAACTATCTTCACTTAATGAACCATCCAATACCAAGTTTTTCCAAGATGCCGAAAGTAAACCCTTGACATCAGATTTTTCTAAAAAATCTACAATTTGTTTTCTATGTGGTTTATCTTGATTGTTATATGATAAATAATAATTTTCTCTTGGTTTTTTCTTTTGTGAGTTAAAAAATTCTAACATTGAATCTTTCTCATCTTTATTAATATTGTATAAATTAAAACTTGTGAAATTATGGTATTTAACTTTTATCTCAGTATTATAAAATGCCTCATTTACTAAGTAATTAAAATTACAATATAATATATGATTTTTTGAAACACCCAATTTATCAAGAAATGTGAATAGTCTTTCATATTCTTCTCCAAGAATATTTCCATCCAAGAAAGAATCGAACTCTCCGATTCTATTTATTAAAATTTTTGCCCTTTTATTTTTCAAATCATCAACTAATTTTTGGTTTTGTGAAATAATATCTATAAAATTATCATTTTTTAATTCCCAAGTGCTAATATTAATAATATATTTTTTTGGTAATTCTTGTTCATTAGTAAATCTTTTCAAACTCTTGAACAGATTATCATACGGCCCATTTCCATTACAGTCGGTGAAGACTTCTTCGTTAAATGAAAATATATTTAATTGTTCCAAACCTAAACTTCCTCGTCACCCGTAAATGATAAAGATATACCATGACTTCCATAATATGAAGCATGAAGAAAAGTTTCATCCCACCATAAAAAACGAGAATCCAATACTTTTTTTAAATCATCGGATTCATTTGGTTCTATCAGTCTATCACAAGTATATAATTTTTTCGTTGGTGAAAATCCTAACCAATATTTTTTGTTAGGGTCATTATGTATTCCTTCGAATCCTATATCTTTAAAGGGCATTTCAAACCTATAATGTATTTCAACTCCCCATCGAGGTAAATTAACTTCAATACACCTAAAAATTTCATTAAAGAAAAAATATTCGTAAGTTTCTTTTTGGGTGACTTTCCAAGTAAACATATTTGTGTGGTATGGTTCGAGTGTTCCGTCTATGGATTCGTTCCAATGTGTTTTCCAATCACATCCATGTGAACAATCACCTTCCATTTTTTCGTAAACCAAATCTTTGATTTCATCATGATACTTTTTCTCCAAGATATCAATTGTGTCAAAATCAACTAAATGGTCGAGTTTCTTATGATTCATAATTCCAATCTATTTGATTTAAAAATTTACTGAATAATTTTTTTCTATCGTATTCCATGTATAAATTTTGATTGTGCCTTACCTTATCAATTAACTCACTATGATATAGATTATTTAATTCCTCTACATCCATTTCACATACACCTCGAACACACTCTAAAACCTTATTTTGTCGTTCTTTTGTGTCGAATATATCATCGTAACTCTCATCAAACAACTCAGGAAAAGTTACAAATCCCAAATTCCTAAGATGTTTCAGAGTATGTCTACCGCCCAAAATTATAAAAGGATTGAGTAAAAGTGCTTTATAGGTTTTCTCACTTATACCAGTAATGTATTTATAATGTTCTCCATGATCTGTCCAAAAATAACTTTCTGTAACTACACTAAAATATGTGTCACGATAGTGATTGATGGGATACCTCTGTGTGGTCATATCAGAATGGTCTATCTTTTCTCTGTCCAATATTAAAGGGTTGTTTTCTCGTAGTAGTGAAATTAATCCAAATTTATCAATTTTTTCCTTTTGTAAACTCTCAACGAATTCTACACGATGCTGTTTTGGGTCACCATTATAACATACATAACGAAATGGTTTGATATTTTTAGACTCGAAGTGTTCTCTATGAACTATTTCTTCATTTTCGAAAAATACATCTAAGTTTTGAAACATAAAAGTATCCAAGTAGATAGATTGAATATCCGAATTTATATTTTTTTCTTTCTTCCATTCTTCAAATGTTTCCTTTGAGTTAACATCATAACTAACCATATAAACTTGTTTCTGAGGAAATAGATTTGCGTGAATATTTTTTACAAAATGATTAAACCATAAATCATGAAGAGCTTCATGTTCAAAAGGTGCCACAATGATAAAGTTTTTTTTAGTCATTAGGCTTCTTATTTTTTTGGAATGTTTTATGAGGGTATGTAAATTATCACCAAGTATGATATTTTTATCATCAATAAATCGTTCTTCATCTACCTCGTCAATTGACAATAAATTATATCTGAATACATCTCTTTGATATAATGAATTTCTCCCAAACCTATCAAACATATCTCCTATTTGATATTCTTTGGAAGTATATATTAAATTATACATCAATAGGCTGTCGGTTCATATCATGTCCTTCGAGGACATAAGTACCCTTTGCTATATAACCAGCAAGAAAAGACATTCTCCACATATCTGTAGTTTTGTTTTCTTCTGAACCATGTAATACATGAGAGTGAATCAATGTCACACTACCAGGTTTACAAGGTAAATATTCTCTTGGGTACTTATCAACCCATTCACCATTTACATATGTGCCTGGTATAAAAATTGGCTTACCTCTTTCATTTCTCCACTCAGATGGATTTGTTTTCATTCTCTCTTCGTCTTTCCAATCATCAGGAATAGGATATGCTATTTTTTCTTTATGAGAACCAGGATAAAAATACAAACAACCATTTTCTTCTGTAGACTCATCTATTGCTAAACTTATATTTAATACTCCACCCCAATCACAATGTGTGTAAAAAATATTTTGATGAACATCTCTACCTAATTCACCAGGTGGTTTGAAGTACATCCATGTTTGTGTTACTTGAACATCACAATCAGGACTGACATCATTTCTAATTAAAACTTTAACCAAATCAATAAGTCTGTTATCCCTCATCAGATTTTCAAAAATCTGTGATTTATTATTAGGAAATTTATAAGGTTGAGAACCTTCCATTCCATCCTCTTTCCAATTTGGATTTCTTTGGTTTAATAGCTTAATACCTTCTTGTCTTATTTCTTTAATTTCGTCCTGAGTAAATAAGTTTGGAATATTCACATAACCTTTCTCGTTCCACTCATTTATCATATCATCGTACATTTGAACTCCTTATATTCTTTTAAGTAATTTATCAAACTGACTCGAATCACTTTCGAGTAATGATTTGTTGTGTTCTAATATAGGTATTAAATTTTTATACCATCCTCTTAATTCATCAATACTCATCGAACATAATTTTTTAATTTCATTTACAACCATACCCATTCTTTTTCCATGATTGAGTTCTAAATCATATGATTCATCAATCCATGGCGAAAATGTTTTAAATCCAAATTCTCTTAGTTTTACAAGTGAATTCGGACATCCAATCATTAAGAAAGGATGGTAGTTATAAATAGGTTTCCATATTTTTTCATCTAAAAATACGGATAGGTCATCATAAATAGACTCCGTGACAACACTAAAAAATGTTTTACTATAAAGCCAATCTACAGAAGTACTATAGTGATTTGTTCCCCACTCATCCACATCAACTATCAATGGTAGTTTATTTTCTTCTAAATCTTTCCAACCACTTAAACATTTACTTTTTGTCTTTCTATCAAGACATAACATCCTTGAAAAATAAACTGATAAATCAGATTTTTTACTAAAATTGTAAGGTGCCAGTTTTTCAGAAGGATAGGATGTCAAAGTGTTCTCTAATAAATTCTCACTATTCAACCAAGAAATAAATGCCATTCTGTGTATTCTTGGAGCCCTATTCAGTAATAAAAAATATTTATCTCTTTCTTTAGAATCTTTATCAAAGATTACATTGTCTTGAATTTTACCATAGTCGTCATATATTTCATTGTTAAAGGGAACACATTTTATCAAATAATTTTGACTATTTACCTTAGCCCAAGCTTGGTGAAGTACATCTATTATGAGATTACCTGATACAAATATAAAATTATCGAATGGTAAATATTTACTTTCTAATTCTTCATAAATTCTATCAAAAATTTCATACTGAAAAGGGTCGTATCCCTCATTACATGACCACAACACTATCGTACATTGCCCTTCCCTCACAGACTCAAGTATTTTTTCACTCACACCTGATAATAATGTATTTTCGTGACCATCAATCATACCCAACCAACCTTCAGGTGGCCCTTGAGTCTCTAAAAAATAATAAAATGGTTTTATCGATGTTATAGCTTTATCTGATGATAATATTTTAAATTCTTTTCCAAACTTAAATAACAAATCAACAAATGATGGTGGTGCACTTCCAAAATAAGGTTCGATACCATCTTGTATATTGATTAAACCATTGAATTCTTCAGGCCAATGGTCAAACTCATCACCTACTGTATTTTTTGGAAAATCAAAGGCTAATATCATTAAAACTCCACATGGTCTGGAATATCTTGTTCACATTTAAAATCTATTATCTCGTGTTGAGTTTCAAATAATTTCTCTTTTTTTACAACACTATAATTTAAATCTGAAAGTCCATCTTCATCCGTATTTACAATCCCACCTTGAACTTCCTCTACAAATCTTCTTTCGTTTATACTCGTATCTTTTTGATGAACCCATTTACCACCAACCATATCATTTCTTTTATGGTCTTGTGAAAAGAATCTACCTGGCCTATTTCTAAATGGTAATGTGGTGTTTGATATTACTTGTAACTCTTCTTTGTCAATCATACACCCATCTAAAAAGCCATTATTACCAAATCCACTTTTATCATAAACAATATCATTTCGGACATCTGAAAAATTGTAATGAAGTTTTGTATTTCGTGGTGTTGGATAATCGGTTGAATAAAATTCTTTAATCTCATCATCTGATAAACACTTATCCCACATACATACTTGTGCCATATCACCTGAAAAAAATATTTCATCTTCTTGTCTTGGGTCACCGACTCCAATATAATATGGATTCCCACCATATTTTTTTAATGGTACTTGAAAACCTAAAGGTGATTGAGAACCATGACCGAATCTTGAATCAGATTCTTCACCATTTAGATAAAATCTCATTTCTTGAGTTTCTACATTTACAGTAATCATTAGGTGAGTCCAAACATCAGGTGGCCTTTTAATCCACATATATGAATGATTATTTTTTTGGTCAAATAATCCAAATGAATATGCATCAGAATTATCCCAACCTAATCCCATCTGAAAACTCGGTCTTCCTAAAATATATTGATGTATAAATTTTCTATTTTCAACATCACCAATCAAATATTTTGGTATATCAAATCGGTCTTCTGCTCTCACCATTACAGACCAAGTAAAACTTTCACTTGTAAGTTCTCTGATTGAATCATTGGGAACCACCTTTATATAATCACTCAATCCATTTAACCTTACAAAATTAATTTGTTTACTTTCTTCATGATTCATAAAGGTTTTATTTGCTAAACCTTTTCGTTTCACTCTATATAAAATATCATCATCTTCCATACCCCAATTCCAATAACCATTAGAGTATCCATTGATTTGTTCATAATGTTCTTTGGTAAATAATATACAACCACCAAAGTACTCTTGATATTTTAATCCATAATCAAATTGTTTTACATGAACGGCTAGGTGTTCTACATTTTTAGGATATGAGTAATCACACGAGTCGTCTTCGGGTAACATATCTATATCATGAAAACAGAAATAATCATAACCTTCTTTTCTTGCCACATCAAAGGCTACATTTTTTGAAGTTCCTCTATTGAACCCACTAACAGAATCAGGATAGACTTGGTTGGCTACAAAAATTTTATACTCAATATCCTTACCTTTAAAAAACTCATCCATATGAGGGATAAACTTTTCCAAATGTTCTTTTCTCTTATAATGTGGTACACATATTGCTAATTTTTTACTCATGCTATTGTTATAAACTCATGTTTAGTTAAAAATTCTTCACGATTGACGATATCATATTTTAAAGAACTAATACCATCCTTTTTAAAATCTTGTAAACCTCGTCTGACCTTGTTAAAAAAGAATATTTGATTCTGACGAGATTCAAATTGTGCATATTTTGTATTCATCCACCCATTTTCTTCATGTTCTAAACAAGTAAACTTACCATTTCTTCGTTTAGGTATAAGGATGTCTGCCCCTATCTGTAAACTTTCTTCTGTAAGAATACCACCTTTAATGATGGCATGATTATCATTTCCACTTTTGTCTACGATTTTACCACTTACTACATTGTCAAAATCCCAATACCCAACTACATTTTTAGATGATTTATAGGATTCTGTTCCTGATTTCCATCCTGAATATGATTTTTGCTTGGTTGAAATATAAGGAATTCCATTATTGAAAATAGTTGAAACCTCTTTTGGTTTCAAACAATTATTCCACATTGTTATTTGTGCTATATGTCCTTTAAAATAACCTGCATCTCCATGTCTTGCATTTGGATTTGCACAACCAATGTAATAAGGTACGATATTTACTTTTCTTTGAGATGAAAAATACTCTTTTGGTGAGTTATTAACTTCTTGTCCATTTGTATACATTCTCAATCTTTTAGTTATGTGGTCAATTGAAAATACTACATGACACCATTCAGAATTTTTTCTATCGGAAACAACCATGTGTTGTTCTTCTTCTTCATCCCAAATACTACCTTTGTATTGCATACCACTCGTGAAGGCAATACCTGTGTGATGACCTGGCCTGGTAAAAATATGGAATTCATCATAGTGTTTATTATCATCAAGAACTAAATCATCACTTGGTTTTACCCAAGCTTCTATTGTGAATGAACCATCAAGAGTATTTGATATGGAATTACTCAACGGAATTTCACAATAATCTTTCCCATTAAACTCCATAACATCCATAATTGTTGATTTTGTTTGTTTTCCAGCACCAACCCATTGTTGGTCTAATGGAACTCCACCTGTTCTACATCTATAAAGTAAATCGTCATCTTCAAATCCCCAACCCCAATACTTGTTTGAGAATCCATTAATCCAATTGAAATGTTCTTTGTTAAATAATGTTACACCACCAATGTATTCAGGATATATTAATTTATAATTAAATTTACTCAATCTACCCGCCAAATGTGTTGGTCTATCAACCCATGAATAATCACATGAATCATCTTCAGGTAGCATATCAATATCGTGAAAACAAAAGTAATCGTATCCTTGTTCTTCTGCTATTTTAAAACCGACATTAAGTAACCAACCACGATTAAATGGCCTCTCATCTGATTGCTCGATTACAAATATTTTATAGTCGATACCTTTATCAGATAAAAACTCCTCCATATGGGGCACAAATCTCGATAAATGTTCTTCTCTGTCACGATACGGAACAATAATAGCTAACTTAGGATTTTTTACTAACAATGTTTATCCAAATAGTTTTTTTACAACTGACTTCTTTTCACCACTATCAGAATTTCCAAGTAGTTTTGCTAACTCTTGTGCAACATCTGTTGCATTTGCTGATGGTTGTGATGGTTGTGGAGCTGATGGGTTTTCTACATAACTCTTAATAATGTTATATATCTCCCACAACTTCCAATCTATAGCTTCAACTTTTTCTTCTAAATTAGTAAGACTTTTAACTACTAATGTATTTATTTCTGTTGAAGTAGCATCTGAACCAGTATCTAATTGGTCTCTCGCGTCTGTTTTCTTTGTAGCCATAACTTTTCTCCTTATATTACAACTTCTATTATTTCATGTTTATCTTTAAAATTCTCTCGATTTACAATTCTGAATTTTGTTGTACTCAATCCATCTTTTTGTAAATTTTTTTCGAAATTATTTAATTTCTTATTGAAAATATTTCTATTATTCATAACCTCAGGATGAGAACTATCCTCTAAATATTTTAAATTTTTTAATTCATCGATGTCACCGATATAGGCAAAATAACCATTTCTTCTATAAGGTAAATATCTTTCAGTTGATGTTTTTACTAATTTTTTTCCTGTGATGACATTGTGACATTCTAAATGATTATTATTACCACTCATATCAAAAATCATTTTATCATATCCACAATCAAAACTATAATATACAACTGGAACATTTGAAGTCAAAAACTTACCATCTTTATTTGTTATCCCATCAGTATAAATTTTTGAGAATTCATCTTCTGTTAAACTATTATCCCAAATTCCTACATCAGCTATACTTCCATTTGTGAAGTTTTTCCAACTTGATGCCGTAGGATGTCCGACACCGAGATAGTAAGGTTTCGTGTGATAATCCATCATCTTCATTGGTAAATCACTAAAACTTATATCTTGACCATCCACATACAATCTCATCTTACCTTCTTCCATATCAACACTTATACCACAATGAATCCACTTACCCAATGTAATAGGTTTGGATTGGACTATAAATGCCTTTTCTTTATCTTCATCCCAAACTGCTGCTTTAATTCTACCCTCGTGTGTTATAGATAATCCACTATGATATCCTGGTCTTCCGAGTAAAAAATATTCACATCTATTATTATCTACTTGGTCACCATGAGGTGGTACTTTTGATATGTTAAACCACAAGGACATCGAGAAGGATTGAGATGTGGTTTTAGCTAATTTATTATTTGTTATTTTTATCTCACCATAGGATGTCATTCCGTTAAAATCACAATAGGATTTTCTGATAGGTTTATCAAGTACTGAACGAAGTCTAAAACCTCTTGTAATCATTCTAACGAGTAAATCTCTATCTTCATAACCAATACCCCAATAATCATTTGAATACCCATTTATATTTTTATATTGGGTTTTGTCAAACAATACAGCTCCACCAAAATGAGAATCAGAAATTATATCAAAGTCTTCAAAATTATCTAAAGAGT
>MDSV01226334.1_pt1 | contig 18107 bp, 19 predicted proteins | sample 810851 | NCBI WGS metagenome assembly MDSV01 (sample SAMN05326640, study PRJNA326480) | marine metagenome | isolation source: seawater | place: Atlantic Ocean: North East | collected 2012 | reverse complement strand
TTTTGTAAAAAATCCAAAAGATATTGAACTATGTAAAAATTTAATAAAAAAAAACTTAGATCAAATTTTTTTTAAAAAAAAAAGTCAATCTTCAAAAATAACAATTTTTAACATAGTAAATTTTATTATTATTAGAATTGCAAAAAAAATATTAAAATATCTTGAAATAAAAAATAATATTAAAAAATACGATTCAAAAGATTTAAATAAATATATAAATTTAATATCAACTAAAAATTAGATTTCTTATAATATTTATTTTTTATTATAAATTTTAAACCCTGCTGCATATTAATTTTTGGAGACCAATCAAATACTTTTTTAGTTTTGTTTATATTTGCTCTAAAATTAAAAATATTTTTTTTTGATACATCGTTTATACTTTTTATATTGGTATTCATAATATCATTCATTTTATCTAAAATCTCAACAGGACTGTATGAAATTGTAGTACCAACATTAAATATTTCACTTTTGAATTTTCTATTAATAATTTTTATCATCAATTTATTAAAATCATCAATATAAATATAGTCATTTTTATTATATGGATTTCTAAACTTTAATTTTTTATTCTTTATTTTGCTAATATTTAAAATAAAATTAATTAAAGATCCTTTTCTTTGTCCTATTCCATAAATATAAAAGACTCTTAACCAGGCAAATGAAATTTTATTTTCATTAGAGATTTTTTTTACAAACTTTCTTAATTTATTTTTATATTTACTAAAATAGTTTTTATTATCTATTTGATCATTTTCTGATTTAAATCCATTTTTATATTTATATTCCAAACAACTGCCAAGACAGATAATTTTATTAATTTTTACATTTTTGCATACATTATTAAAAAATATTACTGAATCTTTGAAACTTTTTTCTGAATTTTTTTTGTTAAGTTTTGGAATTCCTTGCCAAGCCAAATGAACAATTATATTAGGCGCAAAATTGATAATTTTTTTTATCTTACTATTAATTTTGGAAATATCAGCTTTTAACCAAACTATATTTTTAGTATTTTTTTTTTCTTTTGTTGATATTGCTAAAATATTATAATTTTTTTTTTCTAAAATTCTTAATAAATTTTTACCAATAAAACCATTGGCTCCAGTTATTAAAATATTTTTCATTTTAATTTTGCTTATTTAAAGTTTTATTTCTCAAAGATAATGAATTAATATAATTCTTTTTAATTAAATATTTCATTTTGTTTAAACGGTAAAAATTTTTTGACTCAAAATTGTTAGTATCTAAAATTTTGCGTACATCATAATTTGTTTTAATAATGGAATTCTTGAGATTATTTTTTGGTTTTATTTTAAGAATTTGTTTTGCTAATGAGAAGTCAACTTTGTAAGATCTTTCGTCTTTATTATTTTTTATTAAGTCATCTTTATGAAGAGAAGAACTATTTTGATTTAAAAATACAATTTTTGATTTTGTAATTACAGATATTAATTTTGCAATTTCGATTATTGATGAATTAAAATTATTAAATCCACAATTAAATGTACAAAAATTATTCTTAACAAAAATAGATTTATAAAAATAATTACACAAATCCTCAATATAGATAAAAGGTCTCATTGCACTTCCATCTGAATTTAAAATCAATTTATTGTAAGAATTTGCCATTCCTATTAACATGTTTATTACAATATCGAATCTTATTGATCTAGATGCTCCAAAGACTGTTGCTGGTCTCAAAATAACACATTTAAAATTTTTATTAATATTATGTTTATTTTTTAAATAATTTTCTATTTCTAATTTATTAATTGAGTAATGTGTTAAGGGATTGGTTTTGCTTTTTTCATTAAACAATATATTTTTTTTGTTTTTTCCGTAAACTGAACAAGATGAAGGAAAAATAAGTTGATTTCCAATGCGTTCTATTTTGTCAGCTAGTTTAATGGTGTAATTTTTTACAATATCATAACTTTGTTTTTGATTTTTTTTTTTAATAGGATTGTTTGATAAAGCAGCTAAACAATAAACTGTATCAAATTTTTCAATAAAAGACTCTTTTAACTCTCTTATATCTTTTATTAATGTTCTAAATCTTAACTTTGATTTCTCTTTTACTTCAGTATTTCCATACAACAAATTATCAACACATGTAATTTCTAAATTTTTTTTATATAAAAAATTTTTTAACTCATTTCCTATGTATCCATTGCTACCAATAATTAAAATTTTTTTTTTCATGTATTGAATTTTTATACCAATCTTATAATTACTATAATTAATTATTAAATATAATGATAGCTAGAAAAATTAATAAATGTCGTATTTGCAATGGAGAGATAATAGATATTTTAAATCTTGGATCTCAGCCTCCAGCAAACTCTTTGCACAATAATAAAAAAAAACAAAAATTTATTAAACTTAATTTAGTAATTTGTAAATCATGTAGCACAGCACAATTAGATACAACTGTAAGTAAAGAATATTTATTTAAAAATTATTTTTGGGTTACAGGAACATCGACCAAAGCTATAGAATATGCAAAGAAATTTTTTTTATTTGCTAAAAAAAGAATAAAAAAAAAAAAATTTTCTGTTCTAGAAATAGCAAGTAATGATTGTACATTTTTGAAACCATTCTTTGACGAAGGATGCAATGTTCTTGGTGTTGATCCAGCAAAAAACATAAATAAAAAAGTAAAAAATATCAAAACATTGACTGATTTTTTTAATTACAAATATGCTTTAAAATTAAAAAAGAAATATGATTATTTTGATTTTATTTTTGCAAGAAATATTATTCCGCATAATGAAAATGTGAATTCAATTATTAAAGGGTTTAGTGAACTAATGTCCAAAGATAGTGTAGGAGCAATCGAATTTCATTATGCAGGAAAAATACTAGATGAAAATCATTATGACTCAATTTATCATGAACATATCTATTATTTTACTATAAAAACTCTTGAAAATATTTTGAAAAAATATTCACTAAATATCTTTGATTGCGAGATAAGTCCAATAAGTGGTGGTTCAATTGTGATTTTTTTTAAAAAAAAAAAAATATTAAAATCAAAAAAATTATTAAAATTAATTAAAAACGAGAATAAAAAAAAATATAACTCTCTTAATACATGGAAAAAATTTGGTCAAAATTGTATTGATCATTCATCACAATTAAATTTTGAAATTAACAAAATATTAAAATCAAACTTAAAACCAGTAGCTTATGGAGCGTCGGCTAGAAGTTCAACTATGTTAAATTTTTCAAAAATTAATAGCAGTCATATTTCTCATATAATTGATAAAAATAAATTAAAGGACGGGTATTTTACTGCCGGTTCTAATATAAAGATAAAAAGTTTTAACAAAGAAAAGAAAAAAATTTCTAATTATAAATGGATAATTATTTTAGCATGGAATTTTAAAACTGAGATTGTTAAAGATTTAAAAAATAATGGCTTTAAAGGTAAAATGTTAATACCATTACCGAGTATAAAAATAATTAATGAAAATAAAAAAAACTAACATTCTTGAATGTAATATTATAATAGGTAACAAAAAATCAGATAATCGAGGATTTTTTCAGAGAATTTATTGCAAGCAGCATATTAATTTTACAATAAAACAAACAAATATTTCATCAAACTTAAAAAAAGGTACTTTAAGAGGATTTCATTATCAGCAACTGCCATCAAAAGAAAATAAAATTATTTCATGCATAGCTGGTAGTTTTTTTAATGTAGTAATTGATTTAAGAAAAAAGTCTAAAACTTATAAAAAAATATTTAAATACAACTTAAAAGAAAATGATAATTGCCTAATTTTTGTACCTGCAGGATGCGCAAATTGCTATTTAACATTAGAAAATAATACAAAAATTCTTTATTTTATGGAAGATTATTATAAACCCAAAAAAAATCTAGGATTTCATTATAAATCTTTTAATAAATTAATTAAATGGCCAACAAAAATTATAAATATCAGCACTAAAGATCTGTTATTACCAAAACTAAAATGAAAAATCTAATAGTTAAGCTAACAAGTCTTTCTTTTAAATTTAATAAATACAAATTTATTTTATTATTTTTTTTAATTACACTAAACTCTTTTCTTGAATTATTGAGTGTAGGGATTTTTATTCCATTTGCTAGTTTTATATTTAAAGAGGATGATTTTTTTGGAAAATCTTTTTTTAATGATTTTGATGAAAGCATTAGACTTATAATTTTTTTATCAATAATTTTACTTATATTTTTGCTTAAATTTATTTTTTTTGTATATGTAATTTATTTTAAAAATAAATATTTACTTAAGTTCAATCTGAAATTATCTGATATTGTTTTAAAAAACTTAATAAACAAACCCTTAAAATTTCACTTAGAAAATCAAAGCTCTTCCAATATTAATATAGTTCAGCAAGTTGATGGCATAATAGATAATATATCTGTTTTAATATTTATTTTTTTGGATTTTTTTACTCTTATTTTTTTATGCATTTTTCTTTTGATTTATGAACCGTACGCAACTTCTGCAATATTTTTTATTTTATTCTCATTTTCCTATATTTATTATATTTTTTCAAAAAAAAAAAATGTTTGTTTTAGGTCAAATAAAATTTGAAAAAACAAAAGAAACCATAGGTCACTTACAAGAAATATTTATTGGAATAAAAGAGATTAAAATATTTAAACTAATTGATAAAGTTAACCAAAAATATCAAGAAATTTTAAAACAGTTTATTAAAGCAAAACAATATACTGAACTATATATATTACTTCCAAAAAATTTTTTTGAATTTTTAACAATTTTATTTTTAGGAATATTTCTGGCAATTTTGTTAACCCAAGGACATTCATTCACAATAGTATTGACAAAAATTGGAGTTTTTGCTTTTGCATCTTATAAACTGCTTCCAGTTTTTAATAGGTTAATTACTAACTTACAATATTTAAACAATAGAAAATATGGAAATGAAAAACTTTTTTCATTTTTATTTTTTAAAACTGATCACACAGCTGATCTAAAAAAAATAGAAAACATATCTTCATTTAATCAAATAGAATTTAGAAATGTTACTTATTCACACACCAAAGAGGAAAATAACTTATTTCAAAATATGAATTTAAAATTTTTAAATGGAGAAAAAGTTGGTATTTTTGGACAAAGTGGATCAGGAAAAACAACATTTTTAAATTTAATTTCAGGTTTCATAAAACCACAATCAGGTAAAATTCTTTTAGATAATGAAGATATATCAATTTCTAATAATGATTTGCTTGATCATGTCTCATATGTTTCTCAAAATGTTTTTTTATTTAATGATTCTATTGAATATAATATTGTTTTAGAAAAAGATTCAAAAAAAATTAATTTTTCACATTTAAAAAAAGTAATTGAAATTACAGAATTAGATAAATTGTTTGTACATGGAAAAAATATTAAATCTCAACTCACAGAGTTAGGATCAAATTTATCTGGAGGCCAAAGGCAAAGGATAGGAATTGCTAGAGCTCTATATAAAAACGGAAAAATTTTTATTTTTGATGAACCTACAAGTGCCTTAGATAAAGAAAGTGAAATAAAAATAATAAAAAATTTGAAAAAAGAATTTAAAGATAAAACCTTATTTCTTGTAACACACAGAGAATATATTCTAAAACACTGTACAAAAATAGTTTATTTTGAAAATGGATCAGTGAGAGTTGTAGAAAATAATTAACAAATTTAGTTTAATCGAACGGTTTTTTGTTTTTTTATAATCATTGATATATTATGAACTTTAATAGCTTCATTGATATTTGAAAATGATTTTTTACAATCAATAAAATATTTTATTTGATCCAAATACATTTGATCAAAATATTTTTCATTTATTTTTTTTATAATTTTACTTTTATTTGAACTGTTACTAAATACTTTGATGCATTTATTTTCGATAGACCATTTAATCCAACCCTTTTCAAAAAAAATTTTTATACCTCTTTGATATTTTTTTTGAAAATAGTCGCAATGCATATTTATTTGATAATTTTTATAATTTAATATTGCATCGAAAGACTCTTCAGTTTTTATGCTTAGAGAATTACTTTTTGAAATTGATGACAATATTTTTTTTGGATAACCAAATAACCAATAGCATAAATCTAATTCGTGATAGTAATCATTAACTGCACCACCACCTAACTTATTTGAAGCACTATATAATTTTTTATAATTTTGATTTTTGTGCCAATCAGGTAAAAAAGATCCAGCCCATATATTTACATATATAATTTTTCCTAACTTATTTGTTTTTATGAAATTTTTTAAAAATTGAGGACCAGGGTGAAATCTTAAATTACACGAAACATGTGACTTTATTTTTTTTTTTTTTAATAATTTAAGAAGTAAATTAATCTTAGAAGAATTATTTGATAATGGTTTTTCAATAAATATATTTTTTACTTTTTTTGCACATCGAATTGCATGATTTATATGAAAACTATTTGGTGAACAAATAAATGCATAATCTAAGTTTTCAATATTTAGAAGATCATTTAAATTATTAAAAACTTTTATATTATACTTTTTAGTTATTTTATTTGCCTTATCTTTTGATCTATTCCAGGCAAAAACTTTAAATTTTAATTTTTTAAATATTTTTATATATCTTTCTCCAATTGACCCACAAGATATAATTCCTATAATTCTATTTTTTGTCATAAAAAAACTAAAAATTAAAATTTAAATCTATTAAATATTAATATTATGAAGTTAATTTCTTCATTATGTGATGCCCTATAGTTAAATGAACATCCTCTATAATTTGGATATCATCTGACTGGACTTTGATTATATTTTTTTTCTTTTTTTTAAAGTATCCCCCATGTTTTCCAGTCAAAACAAAATAATCACCTTTTAATTTTTTTGTTATTTTATAAGCATTTATTACATTTTTAGAATTTCCACTTGTAGTAATTCCAATAGCTAAATCTCCTGGCTCCATCAAAGTTTCAAGTTGTTTAGAAAATACCATATCATAAGATAAATCATTTGAATAAGCGGTTAATAATCCAATATTTTCATTTAAACATATTCCCTTAATTCTCTTTCTTTTATGAACCAAATACATTTTGTTCCAATCAGTAATAAAATGTTGAGCTGTTGTTGCACTTCCTCCATTTCCAAAAACAAAAATATTTTTTTTTTTTTTTATTTTGTTTTGTAATATTTTATAGAAATTTTCTATGTCTTTACTTTTAATCTGATTGAGTGTTTTAATTAATTTAGAGATATACATTTAGATGTTTTTATTTTAAAAATTTTATTTAAATATTTATAAATTATACCATTTATCAGAAATGTATAATAAACAATATAAAAATATGTTAAATAATTATTATGAAGCTAGTTATAACTAAGACACCACTTCGAGTAAGTTTTTTTGGTGGAGGTACAGATTTAAGGTCTTTTTATGAAAAGGAAGATGGCTGTGTATTAAGTGCTGCAATAAACAAATATCTTTATGTTATTGTAAAAAAAAATCAAAAGTATGTTGATTACAAGTATAGAATTAATTGGAGTAAAACTGAGTTTGCAAACAATTTAAAAGATATAGAACACCCAATTGTTAGAGAAGTATTTAGATTTTTCAAAATAGATTTTCCGATAGAAATTTCAACTTTTGCAGATATTCCAGCAAATACAGGAATGGGCTCCTCAAGCGCATTTGCAGTTGGATTAATTAAAGGAGTAAGCAAATTATTAGGTAAAAATTTTTCTAATAAAAAAATTGCAGGCCTGGCAGCTAAGATAGAAGTAGATATTTTAAAAAGAAATATTGGAAAACAAGATCATTATGCTACAGCAATAGGTGGGTTAAATTTTTTTATTTTTAATAAAAAAGAGAATGTAAAAATAAAAAAAATTAATTTAAATAAAAATTTATTCAAGATTTTGAATAAATCAATGTATACTTTTTTTTTAAATAAAAAGAGAGATGCTAGCTACATACTAGAAAGTCAAAAAAGATTAAAAAAAGAGAATATTTTAATGCTAAGGAAAATAAAAAATATTGCAATAGAATCTTATAGAAAAATAAGTTCTATAAAACAAAATTTTTTTTTAAATTATTTTGGTGAGCAGTTAAATAGAAGCTGGATTTTAAAAAAAAATAATAATAAAAAAGTTTCTTTTGAATTGGCTAATAAAATTTTTAGTTTTGCAATAAAAAATGGAGTTTATGGAGGAAAACTTCTTGGTGCAGGTGGAGGAGGTTATTTCTTCTTTTTAGCCAAAAAAATTCACTTAAAAAAAATTAAATCTAATTTTAGATATACAACAGTTTTAAATTTGAAAATTTCGACAGAGGGTTCAAAATTTTTATATTTGTCAAAATAAATATGAAAACATTTATATTTGTAGGAGGTAAAGCAACACGTTTTAATGGCGGTAAGCCTGGTCCATTAAAGACATCTATAAAAGTAAAAGATAAGTCAATTTTAGAGAATATTCTAGAAATTTATATTTCAAAAGGATTTAAAAAATTTTATTTATTATCTGGTTATAAGCATAACCAATTGAAAATATTGATTAAGAAAATTAAAGAAAAAAGAAAAAATATTTTTTTAGAGGCAATTTATACTGGACTAAATACACAAACAGGAGGAAGATTGAAATATGTTAAAAAATTTATCAATAATGATGAAAATTTTTTTTTGACATATGGAGACTCTTTAGCAAATTTCAATCCAAAAAATGCTTTAAAAAAAAAGAAAAAAAAAAACTTTGTAATGTCTATTTTCAAGTATCTTGTTCCTTACGGAGTTTTGAAATTAAATAAAAAAAAAATAACAAATTTTAGTGAGAAAAAATTTTACAAATATATTAATGCTGGGTTTTATATTTTTGATTCAAGTATATTGAAATATATTAGAAAAAATTCAGACAAACTGGAAGTAGAAGTTATGCGTAGAGTTTTATTAGACAAAAAAAAATTAATGGTCTCAAATATTATTGATAAATGGCAACCAATTGATAATCAACAAAATTTAGATGAATTCAAAAAAAAGATTTCAAAAAATAGAAAGTATTTTATAAATAAAAATTAATTATATGAAGGTTTTGATCACTGGAAATTTGGGTTATATCGGAACAGTATTGACCGAAACATTAAAAAAAAAAAATTTTTATGTAATAGGATATGACATAGGATATTTTAAAGAATGTTTAATTGGAGATATAAAAATTGAACCAGACGAGCAGATTATTGGAGATATAAGAAAATTTGATCCAAAAATTCTAAAAAAAGTTGATCATGTTATTCATTTAGCAGCCTTATCAAATGATCCTCTTGGAGAATTTGATAAAAGATTAACTAAACAAATAAACCAAGATGCATCTATAAACTTGGCCAATTATTCAAAAAAAGCAGGTATCAAAAAATTTATTTATTTATCGACACAGAGTTTATATGGAATATCTAAATTAAAAAAAGATCTTGATGAATATAATTCATTTAAAAATCCAATTACTGCTTACGCAAAAACAAAATATGAAGCTGAAAAAAAAATATTGAAAATGAATGGAAATAACTTTTTAACTGTAGCTTTAAGGCCCGCTACAGTTTTTGGTTATAGTCCACGATTTAGAGCAGATATTGTTTATAATAATCTTATTTTATCAGGCCTAAAAAACAAAAAAATAGAAATCAAAAGTGATGGAACGCCAATAAGACCAATATTACATATAAACGACTTATGTAATGTCATTTATCAATCTTTAAAATATCATAAAAAAAATAAAATTTATGGAAAATGTTTTAATGTAGGTTACCCAGGAGGAAATTATACAGTCAAAGAATTAGCAGTAGCTGCATCAAAAGTTTTAAATGATTGTAAGATAATTTATTCAAAAAACCCAAATAAAGATGAAAGAACTTATAGCATATCATTCAAAAGGCTAAAAAAAAATTTTAAAAATATAAATTTAAAAGTAGATTTAATCTATCAAGGAAAAAAAATGATAAATATATTTAAAAAAACAAAAAGTATAAAAAAATTATCAAATAAAAAAATTACTATAAGATTAGTCAAACTTAAAAATTTACAAAAGCAAGGAAAAATTGATAAAGATTTAAAATTAATTAATGAGTAGTCTGTGAATAATAATCTTTTATCAAAAATAACTATAATTATCGTTACGTTTGAAAGAGTTAAAAATTTAAATTTATTATTAAAATTTTTAGATAATTCAAATAATAAAATAAAAATCCTTGTTTTAGACTCTTCGAAAAAAAATAATTTAAAAAATTTGTACAGAAGCCAAAAAAACTTTATTAAATATAAAAAATTTAATCATTCCACATTTTTAGCAAAAAAAATCAACAAAGGACTAAAATATGTAAAGACCAAATATTCTTTAATTTGTGCTGATGATGATTTTTTAATTGTAGATAGTCTATTACCCTGTTTAAAATTCTTTGAAAAAAATAAAGATTATTCAAGTGTTCAGGGCAATCATTATGATTTTGATAATAAATATTTAAGTAATTTTAAAAAAATATTCTTTGGAAAACTTCAATATTCATCTTATAGCAATGAAAATCGCTCTCCTTTAATTAGGTTATTTAACTATTTATCAAACAAAAACCCAGTTTATACCTTTTATTCTTTACATAAAACTAATGATCTTAAAAAAATATGGTATTTAACATCTAAATATATAAATGATTACTCATTTATTGAATATTGCTCAACATCACTGAGTTTGTTAATTGGAAAAGCGAAAGTGCTCAATAATGTTTATTTAATAAGGAGTCAGAATTTAAATGTATCAAATAAATTAAAAAATAAAAAAAAAATTACATTAATAAATTTAAAAAAATTCATAAAATGTATTAATTATTTTTTTATTACTTGCAAACTAAAATCAACAAATAATTTAAATGAAAAACTAAAATCAAGCATAATAAATAACCGCCTAAAAAATAAACAAAAATTTAATGTTTTAGATAGATCGAAAATATTTATAAAAAAAATATTACCTGTTGATTATTTCTTATTAAAACTAAAGTTGAAAAATACACAACAAATTAAAATACATAATAAAAAAAATATTTCTATACTTAAAAAAATTATAATTGAAAATAATATTATAAGGCAAGAAGAAATTGAAGGATCAAGGAAGCTAAATTATTATTAGATGATAGAAAATTTTAAATTACGAATTGCAATTATAGGTTCTGGACCAATTGGCGAACAACACATAAGAGCATTTAAAAAAAATTCAAAAGCAAAAGTAATTGGCGTTTATAGTAGAAATTTATTTAAAGCAAAAAAAATTGCAAATAAGTATAAAATTAAAATTTTTTCAAATCATTTAAATAATTTTATAAACCTTACTAGACCAAATTTAATAGTTATTGCAATACCAATTTTATCAACAAAAAATTTATTATTAAAACTATCAAAGCTTATAAATAAAAATGTATTTTTTCTGATTGAAAAACCAGTGGGTTATAATCTTAATGAGGCCAAAACTATAATAAAAAAAATTAAATATCCTAGAAACTATTTTGTTGGATTAAATAGAAATCATTATTCAGTAACATCAGAAATATTAAAAATATTAAAAAAAGAAAAAAGTAAAAGAGTAATTAAAATTTATGATCAACAATCGCCAAATAATCTAAAAAGTGTGCATCCTATGAAAGTTTTAAAAAATTGGCAATTTGCTAATTCAATACACATGATTGATTATATTAGGTTATTTGCAAGAGGGAATTTAATTAAAATTAAAAATAATTTACCAATTAAAAATTTTTATTTTAATAAAAAGTTTTCTCTATCGAGAAAATTATATTTTTCCAGTGGCGATATAATAGAGTATAATATAAAATGGAATTTACCTGGGCCTTGGAAAGTTGAAATTTATACTACAAGTAAAAAAATATTTATTGTTCCTTTAGAGAAGGCCGAAATAATTAGAGTTAGTGGAAAAAAAATTAAAATTAAAGAAAAAAAAAATAAAATTAAATATGGTTTTGAAAATCAAGCAAATAATGTAATTTCTTCAATATTTAGAAAAAAAAAATCATATAAAATTGAAAATAAGGTACCAAATATTTTAGACGCATTTATAACTATGAATTACATTAAAAAAATCTACAATTAATCACCGTGAAAGAAAAAATTTTAATTACAGGTTCGGAAGGATTTATTGGATCTCATTTAGTTGAATATCTTTTAGAAAAAAATTTTAGAATAAAAGCATTAGTAATGTATAATTCTTTTAATTCAATAGGCTGGCTAGATAACATTAATTCTTCCAAAAAAAAGAAAAAAAATTTAGAAATAGTATTTGGTGATATTAGAAATTATGATTCAGTAAGAGGTATTGTAAAAGATTGTGATAAGATTATTCATTTAGCAGCTTTAATTGGCATACCATATTCTTACAAAACACAAGACAGTTATCTTTCAACAAATACTTCGGGGACTCTTAATTTATTGCAAGCAGCAAAAGAATTCAAAACAAAAAGAATATTAATAACTTCAACAAGCGAAGTTTATGGATCTGGAAAATTTTTTCCAATGAAAGAAACTCATCAATTAAGTGCACAATCACCTTACTCAGCATCAAAAATCGCTGCAGACGCCTTTGCTATATCATTCTATAAATCATTTTCTTTACCAGTATCTATTATAAGACCATTTAATACATTTGGTCCAAGACAATCGGCAAGAGCAATTATTCCAACAATTGTAACTCAAATATTAAACAAACAAAAATATTTAAAATTAGGAAACCTTTCTCCAATGAGAGATTTTGTTTATGTAAATGATTTGTCTCATGCTTTTTATTTATCCTTAAATTCAAAAAATATAATTGGGGAAACAATCAATGTTAGCTCAGGTTATTCTTTATCAATATACAAACTTGCAAATATTATAAAAAAAAAAATGAAATCTAATATAATAATAAAAGAAGAATATAAGAGAAAAAGACCAATTAAAAGTGAAGTTGATAAGTTATTAGGATGCAATAAAAAAGCAAAGAAATATCTAAAATGGGCTCCAAAATATTCTGGTTCAAAAAATTTTATTAAAGGATTGGAAATTACTATTGATTGGTTTATTAAAAATTATAATCAAAATTATCACGGTTATATTGAGTGATTATAAACAATAAAAATTTACAGAAATTAATAAAGGCCATCAGGCTTGCAAATAAGAGAAATAAAAAAAAATTGGAATTACATGAACCATTACTAAATATTAAAGAAACTAAATATTTAGCCAAGTGTATAAAATATGGTTATGTTTCAACATTCGGTAAATTTACTGGTATTTTTGAAAATAAATTATCAAGTCTTACTAAATCTAAGAATGTGATATGTACTTCTAGTGGCACAAATGCACTTCATATAGCATTAAAATGCATAGGTATAAAAAAAAATGATGAAATAATTATACCTAGTTTTAATTATATCGCATCTGCCAATGTAATATTATATGAAAATTCTTATCCAGTTTTTGTAGATATAGAAGAAAGCAATCTTGGAATTGATGCTAAAAAACTTGATAAATTTTTAAGTAAAAATTCCAAATTAATAAGGAATAATTGTATAAATTTAAAAACAGGAAGAAGAATCAAAGGAATTATTGTATTTCATGCTTTCGGCCATCCATCCAGTATAATGGATATAATAAAAGTTGCAAAAAAATATAAATTAAAAATTATAGAAGATGCAGCAGAAGGTATTGGAAGTTTTCATAGAAATAAACATCTCGGTACATTTGGGGATATTGGTATAATAAGTTTTAATGGCAATAAAACAATAACGACTGGAGGAGGAGGCGCGATTTTAACAAACAATATTAATTATGCCAAAAGAGCTAGACTTTTATGTAGTATAGGTAGACAAAATCATCCATGGAAATATAAATATACCGAATTAGGTTACAATTACCGCATGCCAAATCTTAATGCTGCTTTAGGATGTTCTCAATTGGATAAATTAAACTATATCTTAAAAGAAAAGAGAAAACTTTTGTCTAGATATAAATCAGCTTTTAAGAAATTTGAAAATATTAAAATTTTTGAAGAGCCTAAAAATTCTAAAAGTAATTATTGGATACATAATATTATTTTAAGAGGAGGTTCTAAAAGAAAAATGGAAAATTTAATTAAATATGCAAATAAGAATAATATAAAAATGAGACCAGCATGGATTTTACTTCATAAAGTAAATTATTTAAAGAAATTTCAACGAGATAAAATGAAAATTAGTGAAAAGATATATAATAGTTTGATTAGTATACCAAGTAGTGCATGAGTTAAATGAAAAAAAAAATAATATTAATTGGATCAGGTGGACATGCAAAATCATGTATAAACCTTTTAAATAACAATAAAAAATATAAATTAGATTTTATTGCTGATAAAAAGTCAGAACTAAATAAAAAAATTTTATCATACAAAGTAACCAAGTCATTAAGTTCAATTATTAAATATAAAAATAAGAACATTTTAATTGGAATTGGTCAAATCAAATCACCAAATTTAAGAATAAAGATTTTCAATAATCTAAAAAAAAAAAATTTTATTTTTCCAATAATTATATCTAATTCTTCTATAGTTTCTAAATTTAGTAATATTGAGGAAGGAACATCAATTTTTCATCAAGTATATATCGGTCCTAATGTAAAAATTGGAAAAAATTGCATTATAAATAACCATGCATTGATTGAGCACGATGTCACAATAGGTAATAACTGTCATGTTTCAACTGGTGTAAAAATTAATGGAAATGTTATAATTGGAAATAATACGTTTATAGGCTCGGGAACTATTTTACATAATAATCTTATTATAGGAGAGGACTGTGTTATAGGAGCCGGAAAAGTAATCAAAAAAAACATAAAACAAAAAAAAATTATAAAATAATCAAATGAAAAATACACCTAAAGTTATTGCCGAAGTAGGAGTTAATCATAATGGAAGTTTAAAGTTAGCAAAAAAATATATTGATTATGCCCATAAAAATAAAATTGATTTTGTAAAGTTTCAAATTTATAAAACAGATAATCTAGTCTTAAAAAATAGCAAAACAGCCCCTTATCAAAAGAAAAATACAAAAGTAAATTCACAATACAAGTTGCTAAAAAAATTAGAATTTAGTTTTAAAAAACATTTTGAACTCTTTAAATATTGTAAAAACAAAAAAACAAAATATTTAGCATCCCCTTTTGATATTGAGAGTGCAAAATTTCTAGTTGAAAAAATAAATTGTAAAATTGTTAAAATTCCTTCTGGAGAAATAACTAATAATATCTTACTGAGCTATTTATCAAAAAAAAAACTTGAAATAATCTTGTCAACTGGAGCATCAAATTTAAAAGAAATAAGCAAGGCAATTAAAGTTTTGTTAAGCAATAAGTTAATAAAACCAAGAAATATAACATTAATGCAGTGTACCACTGATTATCCTGCTCAATTTGATGAAATAAATTTAAATGTTCTTTCAACTTTTAAAAAAAAATTCAACTTAAATATTGGTATATCTGATCACTCGCAAGGTTTATTAGTTCCCATCGCATCTATGATTTACAATCCTAAATATTTAGAGAAACATATAACCATTAACAAAAAATTATCTGGACCAGATCATAAATCAAGCTTAGATTTTAAAGAATTTTCAGAATTAATCATTAGTCTCAAAAATTATAAAAAAATTTTTGGTTCGTATATAAAAAAATGTTCTGTAAATGAAAAAAAAAATAAAAGATTTATTAGAAAATCTCTATATGCAAGTAAAAAAATTTTCAAAGGAGATAAAATTTCAATTAAAAACATTTTTTACATGAGACCATTTAATATGAATTCAGTCCAAAATTATAAAAAATTAATTGGCTCCAAAGCAAAAAGAAATTTTGAAAAATTTGATTTAATCAAAGGATAAGTTATGAAAAAAATTTTAATTTTTTCAAGTACAAGAGCTGATTATGGTATTTTAGAAGACCTAACTAAATCATTGATAAAAAAAAATTTTTTTAAAACTTTTTTGTTTATAACCGGCAATCATTTTTCAAGTCATTTTGGAAAAACAATAAAAGAAATTAATTTACCAAAAAATAATGTGATTTTAGGAAAAATAAAAATTTCAACAAACTCAAAAAAGTCAATTTTAAAAAATGCATTTAATTTTTTTAAAATATATATTAATTTATTTAAAAATAATCATCCTGACTACGTTATAGTTTTAGGGGATAGATATGAAACATTAATATTTTGCCAATTAATGTATTTTCTTAATATTCCAATTATACACTTTTGTGGGGGCGACGTAACTTTAGGGTCACAAGATAATACTTATAGAAACATGATATCCTTTTTATCAAATTTTCATTTTGTAACAAACCAAAAGTCAAAAAATCAATTAATTAAAATTTTAGGAGAAAAAAAAAATATTTATAATTTTGGACATTTGGCATTAAACAATATTAAAAAAATTAAATTAAAAAATAAAAATTATCTAAGAAATAAATATTCGGTAAAATTTGAGAAACAAACTATCCTAGTATCATATCATTCAGATATAACTGAGAACAAAAATTTGAAAAATTTTAAATATTTAGTAAACTCATTAAACAATTTAGAAAATGTTTTTATTATTTTTACCTCTTCAAATATTGATTTTATGGGTTCCGAAATTAATAATGAAATAAAAAAATTTTGTAAAAAAAATAAACATAAATCGATATTTATTAAATCTTTTGGAAAAATAGATTATTTTTCAATGCTGAATAATGTTGATTTTCTTTTAGGTAATTCTTCCAGTGGTTTTTATGAGGCCCCATCTTTTGGAACCAGTGTAATTAATATTGGAACACGACAAAATGGAAGATTAAAAAGCCATAATATTACTAATATTGCTCACTTTGATAAATTATTCGAAACAAAATTAAAAAGAATTTTAAAAAAAACAAGGAAATCTAAAAAATATGTTAATCCTTATTATAAAACTAATACTCTAAAAAATGTTATTAAAACAATAAAGAAAATAGTAATAAATTAGTATGATAAAAAAATTTCTAGCAAGACAAAACATTACAATAAAAAAAGCATTAAAAAAAATAAATGATAGCGGGGAAAAATGTCTGGTTATAGTTGATAACAAAAAAAAACTATTAGGTACGTTAAGTGACGGAGATTTAAGAAGAGCAATATTAAAAAAAAAAAATTTTTTAATTTCAATAAACAGTATTTATAAAAAAAATTGTAAATTTTTTTATGAAAATAACTTTACATTTAAAGAGGTAGAAAAAGAAATTCTTAAAAATAGAATAAATTTAATACCTATTGTAGATAAAAATAAGATAATAAAAACAATTTATACCGTTGAAAGTTTAAACAAAAAATACCCTAAAAAAGTTTACAAACAAAAAAATACAGCTGGAGTAATTATGGCTGGTGGAAAAGGAATAAGAATGAAACCTTTTACTAACTTTCTTCCAAAACCTCTAATACCTATTAAAAATCAAACTGCTATAGACATTTTAGTAAAAAATTTTAGTAAATCAGGTTTTAATCAATTGTTCGTTTCAATAAATTATAAATCAAAAATTATGAAAGCTTATTTTGATGAAAAATCATTTAATATTAAGATAAAATTTATTGAAGAAAAAAAACCTTTAGGAACAGTTGGATGCTTAGGTTTAATAAATCTAAATAAATATAAGCATATAGTTGTATCAAATTGTGATATTATATGTAATTTTGACTATTCACAGTTGCTAAATTTTCATTATAAAGAAAAAAATGACTTGACTTTGGTATGTTCATCAAAAGATTATCAAATTCCTTATGGTGTGTGTGAAGTAGATGAAAAAAATAAGTTTATTAAGTTAAAAGAAAAACCAAAGTTTAATTTTTTTATTAATATTGGAGTTTACGCAATCAATACAAAATTATTAAAGTTATTAGAAAAAAATCAACGACAAGATTTTGATGAATTTATTAAACTAATTTATAAAAATAAATACAAAATTGGTCTATATCCTATAAACCCTAATCTTTGGTATGATGTAGGTGTTTGGAATGAGTACAAAAAAATTTTTAACTGATGAAAAAAAAAATTTTATGTTCAATATGTGC
>MDSV01213258.1_pt1 | contig 18111 bp, 16 predicted proteins | sample 810851 | NCBI WGS metagenome assembly MDSV01 (sample SAMN05326640, study PRJNA326480) | marine metagenome | isolation source: seawater | place: Atlantic Ocean: North East | collected 2012 | reverse complement strand
CCACAACAATTTAAACAATTAATTATGGTTTCAGGATTTGATAAATATTTTCAAATAGCTCCATGTTTTAGAGATGAAGATGCAAGAGCAGATAGAAGTCCTGGTGAATTTTATCAACTTGATCTAGAAATGTCTTTTGTTCAGCAAGAGGATGTTTTTAATGTTGTTGAAAAATTATTAGTAAATACCTTTAAAAATTTTTCTAATAAAAAATTAATGTACAATAAGTTTCCGAAAATTTCATACTCTGAAGCTATGCTTAAATATGGTACTGATAAACCAGATTTAAGAAATCCTCTTGAAATAAATGATATTACAGAAATCTTTTCAAGAGACGATGTTTCATTCGAAATATTTAAAAAGTTGGTTAAATCTGGCTCTAAGGTAAGATGTATTGTAACAAAAAATACTAAAGACAAACCAAGAAGTTTCTTTGATAATATTGATAAATGGGCCAAAAGTGAAGGCGGTTCTGGTCTAGCATATTTTACACTTGAAAACGAAAAAGAAATTTCAGCCAAAGGTCCTATTGGAAAATTTTTTTCACAGAAAGCATTACTAGAAATTATGAAGAAAACTAATTGCGATGTAGGTGATAGTGTTTTTATGGCTTGTGCTAAAAAAAATGAAATAGAAAAAATTTCCTCTTTAGCAAGAGATAAAATTGCTAAAGATTTAGAACTAGTGGATGAAAATACTTTTGCATTTTGTTGGATTGTAGATTACCCAATGTTTGAAAAAGATGAACAAACAAATCAAATTAAATTTAGTCATAATCCTTTTTCTATGCCTCAAGGAGATTTGAGTGAAAAAGATTTTGAAAATCCTTTAGATATACATGCATATCAATATGATATTGTTTGTAATGGAATAGAATTATCATCTGGAGCAATAAGAAATCATAAACCTGAATTAATGTATAAACTTTTTTCTATTGCTGGATATGATAAAAAACAAGTAGATGAAAAATTTAGCGGTATGATTAATGCATTAAGTTATGGTGCACCACCTCATGGAGGTATAGCTCCTGGTATAGACAGAATTGTGATGTTGTTAGCAAATGAGAAAAACATTAGAGAAGTTACAATGTTTCCAATGAATCAGAATGCTCAAGATTTGATGATGAATGCTCCATCAGAGATAAGTTCTGACCAGCTAAAAGAACTGAATCTTACTTTAAAAACTAAAAAATAAAAAAAATTATTTTTTTCCTTTAAGGCTTATCTTGACATCAGAAAGATCTACAAGATTCTTTTTATAGTTATTTCTGACAAAACCCTTGCTTGTTATATCCTTAACAATTTTTAATAATTGATTTTGATCTTCTGAGTTTTGCTCATCTAAATTGTTATTATCACTTCCACCTATAGCCGGAGTATGTGCAAGATCTTCTCTATTTTGGTAAGAAATAGCAAGTTCTCTAAATATATAATCTAATATTGACGAGGCGCTCAATATTCTATCGTTACCATAAACTTTACCCGAAGGTTCAAATTTAGTTCCAACAAATGCACTAATATATTCATCTAAAGGTACTCCATACTGAAGACCTAGTGAAACAGCGATTGCAAAATTATTCATCAATGCTTTAACCAATTCACCCTCTTTGCTTGTATCAATGAATATTTCACCAATTTTTCCATCCTCATATTCACCTGTATGAAGGTAAACTTTATGGTCTCCAATTGTAGCTTTTTGAATATATCCTTTTCTTCTATCAGGCATACTAAACCGTTTGCTATTGCTTTCAGAATTTTTATTTGAATTTAAAATAATATTTTCAATTTTTTTATTGTCAGAATTGTTGTTTTGAGAAACAGCATTTATTTTCTCATTCTTAATTACCTTATTATTCTTTGGATCAAGATTTTTTGTTTTTCTATTATCTAGCTTAACATCTAAAACCTCAAATTTTCCGTCATCTCTTTTTTCAAGATTTTTTAGCTCTGTTTCATTGATATCATCTAAATAATGATTTACTTTAAACGTGCATGTGTAATATGTCTCAACTAAGTATTTTGCCATTTGACCCCAATTTTTAAAAATTAATTTGAATATCGATTCAATTAATTTATATACAAAAACAAATTTTAGTCTAATTTAAATTATACAATTTTAAATTGAAATTTTAATTATTTTTTATGTTGACACTTTTAAAAAAAATTTTCACCTGGTGGAATCGGGATACTTTTGGCACAAGAATTAAAACTATTTTATTTGGAAAATTGGTTGGTAAAGATTCTTTTGGTAATAAGTATTATGAAAATAAAAGTGGTAAACGATGGGTCATTTATTCAGATGAAATTGATGCTTCAAAAATTCCAGTGGAATGGTTTTCTTGGATACATCATACACCTAATAAAATAGAGAAGAATCATGATTTAAAAAAATATAATTGGCAAAAACCGCATAGACCAAATTTAACAGGAACTGAATCTGCTTATTACCCAAATAAAGAAAAAAATGCAGCTGAAAAAAAATATAAAATTTGGAAAAATTAGATTAGATTTAATAATACTAACTTTTATTATTTTAATATTTATTTTTGATAATTCGTTTGCAGAAAATGGACTTGAAGGTAAAACAACAAATATCAAGATTTTAGACAAAATTAGTTCAAAAAATGAATTAGTTAAACTTCAAAATGGTAATGAAATAAAATACAAAGATCTTTTAATCAAGAGTATTAAATGTAGTAATTCAGAATTCGATGATAATCCTGAAATAACAGCATATTTACAAGTTAGAGATTTAGTAAGTAAAAATAATGATGATGTGTTTATATTCAATGGATGGATGTTTTCATCTAGTCCATCTTTAAAACCTTTTGATCATCCTGTATATGATATTTGGTTAGTAGGTTGTTATTAAATTACCTTTTCATTATCTAACCAACTTACATTGAAATCAGAGTCTAGAAATTTTTTATGATTTAGAAGTTTTTTGTGAAGTGGTATAGTTGTTGTGATACCTTCAATCACAAACTCATCTAAAGACCGGTTCATTCTTTGTATAGCTTCGGTTCTATTTCTTCCATGACAGATTAATTTGCAAACCATACTGTCATAATATGGTGTAACTTTATATCCTTGAAATATAGCACCATCCACTCTAGTTCTAAATCCAGATGGTTGATGACACATACCTATGGTACCGGGTGAAGGCTGAAAGTTTTTACTTGGATCTTCAGCATTTATTCTACATTCTATAGCATGCCCTCTTGGTTTTATATCTGATTGTTCTAATGCAGTTTCGCCGGTAAAAGCTATATTAATTTGTTCTTTAATAATATCTATACCTGTAACCATTTCTGTAACAGGATGTTCAACCTGCACTCTTGTATTCATCTCTAAAAAATAAAATTTTTTATCCTCATAAATAAACTCAACTGTTCCAGCCCCTTCATAACCAATTTTACTCACCATTTTTACAGTTTTTTCAAATAAATCTTTCCTTATTTCATCATTTAAAATAGGACTTGGAGTTTCTTCTATAAGTTTTTGATGTCTTCTTTGAACTGAACAGTCTCTTTCATGTAAATGAACTGTTCTATTTTTTCCAGCTAATATTTGAACTTCTATATGTCTTGGATTTTGAAAAAATTTTTCAATATAAACCTCATCATTACCAAAATACTTCTGAGCCTCAGATTTTGCTGTAGAAAAAAGTGTTTCAAAATCTTGTTCATTATTAACAATTTTCATTCCTTTTCCACCACCTCCACCAGAAGCTTTTATCAAAACAGGAAATCCAATTTTCTTACAAAGGTCTTTGGCTTGTTTAATATCTTTTACACCACCCTCTGATCCTTCAATCACGGGCAAACCATTTTCTTTTGCTATTTTTTTTGCTTGAATTTTGTCTCCCATCATTTCTATATGTTTTGACGATGCCCCAATGAATTTTATATTATTATCCTCAAGCATTTTTGCAAAACTCGCATTTTCAGATAAAAAACCATATCCAGGATGGACTGCCTCTGCATTAGTTAAATCAACAGCTGATAATAGTGCAGGAATATTTAAATAACTATTTGCTGGTTGATGAGAGCCAATACAAACACTTTCATCTGCTAACCTTACATGCATACTATCTTTATCAACATCAGAGTGAACAGCTACAGTAGAAATACCCCATTCCTTACATGCTCTAATTACTCTAACTGCTATTTCCCCACGGTTCGCAATTAAGATTTTTTTAAACATTATTCGAGAATGATTATAGTTTGACCAAATTCGACTGGTTGACCATCTTCAACACATATTTCTTTTACTACTCCATCTGCAGTTGATGGAACGTGATTCATTGTTTTCATTGCTTCAACAATCATTACGGTGTCACCTTTTTTTATTTTTTTACCGATTTCAGTAAATTTTTTTGCTCCAGGCTCTGGTGCATGATAGGCAGTTCCAATAATAGGGGATTTCACCTCAATACCAGTTACAGTATTTTGAGAAGTATTAGATGCATCTGTATTTATATTATTATTGGTAGAAGGAATTGCTTGTTGATTTATAGAAACACTATTTTTTGAAACTTTAATTTTTGTATCTTTTTCAGTATACTCAAGTTCAGTAAGATTAAACTCTTCTAGGTAATCACTTAGCTCTTTAATAATTTTTTTATCAATTTTCATTTTTTAAGATCTTTTGCATTGAAATTATGGCTAAAATATAACCATTAATCCCTAAACCAAAAATACCACCTGTAACTATATCACTTATAAGAGATTTATGTCTAAATTCCTCTCTTTTATAAATATTTGATATATGAAGTTCGATTATAGGTTTTTTAAAAATATCTAAAGCATCTCTAATAGCTACTGAGGTGTGTGTAAATGCAGCAGCATTTATAATCATTCCATTATATTTTTTTCTAGAATCTTGTATTAAATTAACTATCTCACCTTCAACATTAGATTGAATAAATTCTGTCTCCAACCCTAACTCTTTTGATTTTTTGACACAATTTTCTCTCAATTCATCAAATGAGGTATCTCCATATTGTGATTGTTCTCTTTCACCTAATAGATTAAGATTTGGACCATTAATAATAATAATTTTATTATTCATTACTCTCTTATATACGATGAAAAAAATAAAAAAAATAAAAATTAAGATAAATGGTAAGACTAATTTAATTGATGGAGATATGAAAATTCATAAGTTGTTAATAAACTTAAAAATTCCTCTCAAAAAAGTAGCTATTGAATTAAATCAGGAAATATTAGATAAAAAAAACTTAAATAAGGTAAAACTAAAAAAAAATGATAAAATCGAAATAGTTCATTTTATTGGAGGTGGTTAAATTGGAAGCAAAAAAACTTAAAATAGCTAATAAAAAATTTAATTCTAGATTAATAGTTGGAACTGGTAAATATAAAGATATGAGAGAGTGTGCGAAAGCTATCAGTTTATCAGGAGCAGAAATAGTTACTGTTGCAGTACGAAGAGTAAATATATCGAATAAAAAAAAACCATTACTAATGGATTATATTGATCCAAAAAAAATTACATATTTACCTAATACAGCAGGTTGTTTTAATTCTAAAGAGGCATTGAGGACTTTGAGATTGGCTAGAGAAATAGGTGGATGGAAATTAGTAAAACTTGAAGTTTTGGGTGATAAAAAAAATTTATTTCCAGAAATGATAGAGACTTTGAAATCGACCGAAATACTTACGAAGGAAGGCTTCAATGTTATGGTATATTGTAATGATGATCCATTAATGGCTAAAAGATTAGAGAATGTTGGCGCTTGTGCAATAATGCCATTAGCGGCACCTATAGGATCAGGTTTAGGAATTCTTAATAAAGTAAATATTAAAATCATCAGAAAACAAACTAAATTACCTTTAATAATTGATGCAGGATTGGGACAAGCTTCTGATGCAGCTATAGCAATGGAATTGGGGTGCGATGGTGTTTTAGTAAATACCGCTATAGCTAAAGCAAAAAAACCATTTGATATGGCTTTAGCATTTAAAAATGCAGTGATAGCAGGACGTCAAAGTTATCTATCAGGAAGGATCCAAAAAAATTTAATGGGCAAAGCTTCATCACCCAATGACGGAATTATCTAGCTTTCTTAAAATATTTTTTCTTTCTAAAAGGTTTTTTTTTGAATTTTTTTTTATCTTTTAATTCGATTATATTATTGTCTTTTTTTAATTGCTCTAAATTTTTAAGTTTTTCATAATGTTCAATTAACTCAAGCGTTTTTTTTGACTTATTTTTTACATCAATTATATATTCAGGAATTATTAGATTATTATCAGCAATTATATCAATTTTGATTTTGTTTTTCTTTTCAAAATAGGTAAGGTCATTTACAAAATTTTCTTTTAAGAAATCAGAAATTTTTTTACAAACCTTTAGTTCAACAAATTTTGCCTTATTCAAAACAGCTTTAAGTTCAACCATCTTAAGAATCTTAAGTGCAAATGACTCATCAGTGAGGTTTATTTTCCATTTTACAGCACTTTCTCTTAATCTTTGTCTCGACATCTCAAGTAATCCAAAATTACTAATTCTTCCAATTTGAATTCGAGCTCTATCACTTCGACATTTTTCTTTTAGCCTTTTTTCAACTAATTTTCGGTTTCCGTAGCCCAACATATCTATAAAATCGATTATTATTAAACCTGATAAATCTCTTATTTTAATTTGTCTTGCTATTTCGTCAGCTGCTTCAAGATTTGTATCTACAGCAGTGCTTTCAACATTTTTTTGCTTAATAGAACTACCAGAATTGATATCAATAGATACTAAAGCTTCCGTAGGATTAATAACTAAATATCCACCTGATTTTAATTTAATTTCATAGTCAAATATTTGATTTAATTTTTGTTCAATTCCTTCCTCAATAAATAACGGAGTTTTACCTCTATATTTTTTTATTTTTTTTACATGAGATGGCATCATCATCTTTAAAAAATTTTGTGCTTTTTTGTACCCTTCATTTCCTTCTACTATTATATTTTTTGTATTCTCATCATACATATCTCTCAATGTTCGTTTGATAATCTCACTTTCTTGATGAATCAATGATGGGGCTATTGAATTTAGGGCAACATCCTTAATTTGATTCCATGTATTTATTAAAGTAGATAAATCATGACTAATCTCATTTTTTGTTTTATTACTTCCTGCCGTTCTGACTATTAGTCCCATTTCTTTTGGAATTTCTATTTCGTTTAAAATCGACCTTATTTTTTTTCTGTCTGCAGGATTATAAATTTTTCTTGATATACCTCCACCTTTTGGTGTGTTTGGCATTAGTACAATATACTTGCCCGCAATAGAAATAAATGTACTTAGAGCAGCTCCCTTTTGACCGCGTTCATCTTTAATTACTTGAACTAAAATAACTTGATTTGGTTTAATAACCTCTTGGATTTTATATTTTTTGTATTTAAATTTACTTACTTTATTTTTTTTTTTATCTTGATCGAAATTATCTTTATCTTGATCTTGAGTTTCAATTTTTTCTAAAGGATCATTTATTTCTAGATTGCCTTCAGCTAAATTTTCTTCTTCTTTAGCTTCAACTTCTTTCGAGAGCTCTTCTCTAGCTTCTTTTTCTTGCTGTTTTATAATTTCTAGGTCACTTTTAGGTATTTGATAGTAGTCTGACTGAATATCATTAAAAGATAAAAACCCATGTCTATCTCTTCCAAAATCTATAAAAGCAGCTTGTAATGATGGTTCAATCCTACTTACTTTACCTAAGTATATGTTATTTTTTATAAGATTATTTTTTAAACCTTCGTATTCGTAATCTTCGATACCGTTTTCTGATTTAAGAACAACTCTTGTTTCATTTGGATGCGATGCATCAATGTATAAATTTTTTTCCATATTGTGATTATTTTTTGGTTCATTTTATAATAAAATTAATTTTGTTAAATTCTGTTGCCTTATCTTTACCAAATTCCAGTATATAATGGAAATAAAATGAACAGAATCATTAAAAATATTTTAATTATTTCGCTTAGTTTATCATTGTTAGTTTTAACAGCTGTTTTGGTAATTTTATGGACTTTTTCTAGCAATATTCCTGACTATAAATTTTTAAAAAATTACAAACCCCCTGTTTCAAGTAGAGTTTATTCTGGTGATGGAAATTTAGTGGCAGATTTTTCTCAGGAAAAAAGGATTTTTATACCTTATGAGACGTTACCTAAAAATGTGATTTACTCTTTTTTATCAGCAGAGGATAAAAATTTTTTTTCACACCCTGGGGTTGATGCAAAAGGAGTTATACGAGCAATATTAAATAATATTAAGAATGTTATCACTTCTAAAAGATTAGAAGGCGCATCAACAATTACACAACAGGTAGCTAAAAATTTTTTATTAACTAATGAAGTAAGTTTAAATAGAAAAATTAAGGAAGCAATACTTGCTTTTAGAATTGAAAGAGCATTATCAAAAGAGAGAATTCTTGAATTATACTTAAATCAAATATATCTGGGAAGTGGAGCCTATGGTGTAGCGGCTGCTAGTTTAGAATATTTTGATAAATCAATTCAAGAATTAGACTACACTGAGGCTGCTTTATTAGCTGCTCTACCTAAGGCTCCAAGTAAATACAATCCTTATCGTGATATAAACCTTGCTAAGTTTAGAAGGAACTTAGTTTTAAAAAATTTATTCGACAACGGATTTATAAATTTTGAGAATTATCAAATATTTTCAAAACAAGAAATTAAATTAAAAAAAGTAAAAAAAATTTTTCTTGAAGATGCTCAATATTATATTGAAGAAGTTAGAAAGAGTATAATTGACAAGTTATCTTATGAAAAAGTTTATAAGCAAGGGTTTAATATTAATTCACCAATAAATTTGGAATTACAAAAGATTGCGACTAAAGCTTTAAGAGATGGACTAATTGCTTATGATAAAAGAAAAGGGTGGAGAGGATCTTTAGGAAATAAAATAAATAATACTGATTGGGCTTCAGAATTAAAACAATATAAATTAGAGAAATCAATCGATTGGAATATTGCTATAGTTAAAAAAATAAATCAATTTTCAACAATAATTGAAACAGAAGATAATATAAAAGGTGTAATAGATTATAAAGATATTAGTTGGACGAAAAAAGAATTTAATGAAATTTTTAAAATCGGTGATTTAATTTATGTAAAAAAAATTAACAATGGTAAATTCACTTTAAAACAAATCCCAAACATTAATGGGGGCATTGTTGTCATGAACCCTTTTACAGGAAGGGTTTTAGCTTTAAGTGGAGGTTTTAGTTTTAAAAACAGTGAATTTAATAGAGCGACTCAAGCATTGAGACAACCAGGCTCAGCATTTAAACCATTTGTTTATGCTCTCGCATTAGAAAATAATTTTACACCAACTTCTTTAATTTTAGATGCTCCATTAGTTTTAGATCAAGGATCAGATTTAAAAATGTGGAAACCTCAAAATTATGGTAAAAAATTTTACGGACCTTCCACTTTGAGAATGGGTTTAGAGAAATCTAGAAATTTAATGACTGTTAGGATAGCACAAAACATAGGTATTGATAAAATTGTAAATTTTTCAAAACAACTAGGAATATATGATAATCCAGAAAAATTACTTTCTATTTCTTTAGGGTCTACAGAAACAACTTTATTAAAATTAACGTCAGCTTATTGTTCATTTGTAAATGGAGGAAGATTAGTTAGTCCAATATTAATAGATAGAATTCAAGATAGTGAAGGTAATACATTAATAAACAATGAAAAAAGAAGCTGTATTGATTGTGATAAAATTTCTTTCACAAGTAAAGATTATCCAAAAATACAAAGTAATTATAAACAAGTATTTTCTCCTCAAACTGCTTATCAAATGACGTCACTATTAGAGGGTGTTGTTCAGAGAGGAACTGGAAAAAAATTAAAAAAACTAAATTTGAACTTAGCAGGAAAAACTGGAACAACAAATGAAAATACAGATGCTTGGTTTATAGGATTTACATCTAATTTAGTAATTGGAGTTTATGTTGGGATGGATGATCCAAAACCTTTAGGAAAATATGAGACTGGTTCAAAAACTGCTTTACCTATTTTTCAAAATTTTGTTAAAAAAGCAGTAAATAAATCTGATGCCAGACCTTTTAAAGTATCTGATTTAATTACAATGATGGTTGTGGATCCATTAACAGGTCAAAAAGCTAAGTTTTCATCTAAAAATACGATTGTAGAAGTTTATAAAAGTAAAAATGTTGTTGATGGAAAGGTTTTATATACAATTAATAATAGATTAGATTCTAATAATATATTAAAGTTTTATTGATGGATGATAAATTTTTAAGTTTTAAAAAAGAGATTAGAAATATTAATCAAAGAGTTAAGGAGTATCTTTGAATCAAATAATATTTATCTAAAATTAGAAGATCATAATAAAAAAATGCTTGATGCTAATTTTTGGCAACACAAAGCAAATTCAAAAAATATTGTAAAAGAAAAAAAATTATTTGAAGATTTGATAAATTCACACAAAAATTCGATACAAAAATTAAATGATATTGAAGACTTGTATCAATTAGCAATTGAGGAGAAAAACTTAAGTATTCAAAAAGAAGTATTTGAAAATATTAAAGATTTAAGAAATGAGGTAAAAAAAGATGAAATTAAATGTTTTTTATCTAATGAGGCAGATATTCTTGATTGTTATATTGAAATTCATGCTGGCGCAGGAGGTACAGAAAGTCAAGATTGGGCTGATATGCTCAGAAGAATGTATTTAAAGTGGTCTGACAACAAAAAGTTTAAGTCTAATTTAATCAGTGAACATAAAGGAGATGAAGCAGGTATAAAATCCTCTACTATAAAAATTGAAGGTGAATATGTTTTTGGTTGGCTTAAACGAGAATCTGGTATTCACCGTTTAGTAAGAATTTCACCATTTGATTCTGGCGCAAGAAGACATACTAGTTTTGCAAGTATTTGGGTTTATCCCGTTGTTGATGAAAACATAAATATAGAAATTTTAGATAAAGATATTAGAATCGACACTTATCGTTCAAGTGGTGCTGGTGGACAACATGTAAACACAACCGACAGCGCAGTAAGAATCACTCATTTGCCATCAAAAATTGTTGTTCAATGTCAGAATGAGAGATCACAACATAAAAATAAAGAAACTTGTATGAACATGCTTAAAGCTCGACTTTATGATTTTGAAATGAAGAAAAAAGAGAAAGAGTCAGAAAATTCAGACTTAACTAAATCAGAAATAGGATGGGGACATCAAATAAGATCATATGTACTTCAGCCTTACAGGTTAGTAAAAGATAATAGAACTAACCATGAAAATACAAGCCCAGATAATGTCTTAGATGGAGAGATCGATGATTTTCTAGAAAAATCTTTATATCAAATAAAATGAAAAAAATAATTTTTAGAATAATAATTTTAATCTTTTTTACAATTTCGGCGTTAGTAATTTACTTAAGTACTATTGGAATAAAGACGAATAAATTGAATGATCAAATATCAAATAAAATAAAGAATATAGATAAAAATTTAGATGTAGAATTAAAAGATATTAGTATTTTAATAGATCCTTTTAAATTTAAAATAAATTTGAAATCGCTAGGGGTTAATCTTAATTACAAAAATAAATTTATTGAGTTAGAAAGCATACAATCAGAAATCTCAATTAAGTCACTACTTAAAAATCAATTTTTATTAACCGATTTAGATATTTCAACAAAATCTATTGAAATTAAAAAGATGATGTCATTTATTCGAACGATAACAAATAATCCAAAGTTATATATAGCTGAAAAGTTTGTGAAAAAAGGTTTTATAATTGCGGATATAAATCTCGAGTTTGATAGTGACGGGAATATTAAAAAAAATTACAAAATTAAAGGTTATGTAAAAGAGGGAAGGGTTAATTTTTTTAAAATATATGATTTTTCAAAGATAGATTTTATCTTTGATTTAAAAGAAGATGAACTAAAATTAGATAATTTCAAATTATCACTTAATAATAAAAATTTTATATTATCAGATGTAAATTTGATAAAAGATGTAAATAAATTTCTAGTTTCAGGTAAGCTAGATAACAAATTAATAAAAATAAATGAAAAAGAAATTCAAGAATTATTTGGGAGTAATATTTCTGAATATGGATTTGATGAAATAAATTTTATATCTCAAAGCCAATTTTCTTTTGAAATAAATAATAGATTTAAAATTAAAAATTTGAAAATTGACTCAAATATAAAATTAAATAACTTTGAAATTTCAAAAAATTTAAATTTAAAAAGAATCTTTCCTAAATTAGGAGATAGGGTTATTTTTAATAATCATGAAATTAACATAAATTACAATAAAAAAATTTTGAAAATTAATGGTTCTGGAAATTTTTTAAAAGGTAATAAAGATAAAATAAAATATAACATCATTAAAAAAGATAAAAAAATTACTTTTCAAACAACCATTAAAATTTTTGAAAATTTATTTGAGTTAGATTTTTTAAATTATAAAAAAAAAGAAAACTCGACTTTAGAAGTTAATATTAATGGATTTAAAATTTTAAAAGAAAATTATTTTTTTGAAAAAATTATTTTATCAGAAAAAGATAACAAAATTTTTATTCAAAATCTTTTAATGACAAAAAATTTTTCTTTCAAAAAATTTAAAAATATTAATTTAGATTATTTAGATAACGAAAATTTAAGAAATAAGATTTCAATAGCCCAAAAAAATAAAGATTACATTGTTCGTGGTAATATGTTTAATGCAAATAAACTAATTGATAATTTGCTAGAAACAAAAAATCAAAAACAAAAAAATTATCCAATTGAAAAACCTATCAAAATAGATATCAAAATTAATGAAACTTACCTTGATAAAATTAATGTCATTTATGGTCTTGGAGGATACATAATTTTAGATAATAATGATGTTATAGAAGCAAATTTGGAGTCAAAATTTTCAAATGGAAAAAATATAAAATTTACAATTCAAACAAAAGAAAACCAAAAGATTACAACGTTATTTTCAAGTGAAGCAAAACCACTAGTGAAACGTTATAAGTTTATTAAAGGATTTGATGAAGGGTCACTAGATTTTTATTCAATAAAAAAAGACAATGAAACAAAATCAACTTTAAAGATTTATGATTTTAAACTTAAGGAGCTTCCAGCGCTTACAAAATTATTAACACTAGCATCTTTACAGGGTATTGCAGATTTACTATCAGGAGAGGGAATAAGATTTAATGAATTTGAAATGAATTTTTCAAATTCAAATCAATCGATGAAAATAGATGAAATTTATGCAATCGGACCTGCAATTTCTATTTTAATGAGTGGTTATATTGAATTAGATAAACTTGTAAGTTTAAGAGGTACACTTGTGCCTGCTACGACTCTGAACGAAACTATAGGTTCTATACCTATCTTAGGTGATATATTGGTAGGAAAAAAAACTGGTGAAGGTGTTTTTGGTGTTAGCTTTAAAATAAAAGGACCACCAAAAAAATTAGAAACCTCTGTAAATCCAATTAAAACTCTTACTCCAAGGTTTATAACTAGAACATTAGAAAAATTAAAAAAAAATTAATTTAATTCAATTTTGATGTGTCTTTTTTTTCCGATAGAAAGTTTAAGATACCCTTCCTTAAAAAGATTTTCACTAATTTTAAATTTTTCATCAGATATCAAACCATTATTAATTTTAATTGCATTTCCTTTTATTAATCTTCTTATCTCACTTTTTGAGACTTCTAGTTTAGAAATAATTATTAAATCAATAATGTATAAATTTTTTTCAATTATATTTTTTTTAACTTTAATTGATGGTAAATTTGAACCAGATGAATTTTCAGCAAAAGTTTCTTTAGCTATTTTTTCAGACTCTAAAGTTTTTTTCTTACCATGAAGCATTTCAGTTGCTTTATTTGCAAGAAGAATTTTTAATTCATTAATATTTTTGTTTTCAATAACTTTAATTTCATCAACTTTCATGTCAGTAAAAAATTTGAGAAATCTTATAACATCCCTATCGTCAGTATTTCTCCAAAATTGCCAATAATCGTAAGCTGATAAAAATTTTTCATCTAACCAGATTGCTCCATCAGCACTTTTACCCATTTTAGCACCACTAGCTAAAGTAATTAATGGTGTAGTTAAACCAAATGAAATTTTTTCAGAATATCTTTTTATTAATTCAACACCATTTACTATGTTCCCCCACTGATCTGATCCACCAATTTGTAAAACACAATTTTGTTTTTTATTTAGTTCTAAAAAATCGAAGGCTTGCAAGATCATATAGTTAAACTCCATATAACTTAAAGACTGTTCTCTCTCTAATCGATTTTTCACACTATCAAAAGTTAACATTTTATTAATTGTAAAATGTTTTCCAATATTTCTTAAAAATGAAATATAATTCAGTTTTTTTAACCATTTATAGTTATCAACAAATATTGGTTTTGTTTTTTTATTGTTAGTTATTAAATATTTATTTAGAATTTTTTTAATATTTTTTGAGTTTTTATTAATTTCTTTTTCAGATAAAATTTTACGTGTTTTATCTTTACCTGAGGGATCACCAATTCTTGTTGTTCCACCCCCAAGCAAGACTATTGGTTGATGACCATGATGTTGCAATAGTCTCAAACACATAATTTGAAGAAGACTTCCAACATGAAGACTCTCAGCAGTACAATCAAAACCTATATAAGCTTTAATACTCTTTTTATTTAATAATTCAGATAATTCAGTCTCATTTGTACATTGATAAAAAAACCCTCTATCTTTAAATTCTTTTAAAAATTTATTCATAAGTTTATAGTTCAACAATATACAAATTTTTTTAAAAAAGAATATTAATGAAAAAAGAATTTTTTACTTCACTTGGGATTATGTCTGGAACATCTATGGATGGAGTTGATGTATCTTTGATAAAATCTGATGGATATGATGAATATGTATCGATTTTAGACAATTATTATGAATTTAATCATGAATTAAGACAAAATCTTATAAATTTAAGAGATAAAATATTTATTTTAGATGACTTGAAAAAGAACTCTAAAGAAATAGCCAATTTTGAGAGAAAATTTACTTTATTTATAAGTCAAATAATTGAAAAGATACAAAAAAAAAACAATAACAAAATCGATTTGATAGGTTTTCATGGTCAAACAATTTTTCATAATGCAGAGCAAAAAATTTCTAAACAATTAGGTGATGGTGGATTGCTATCACAAATTTTAAGTAAAACAGTAATTAACGATTTTAGACAGAATGATATTTTAAATGGAGGTCAGGGTGCGCCGTTAACTCCAATATTTCATAAATTGATATCTAGATTTTTAGAAAAAAAATATAAATTAATATTACCATTCAATATTGTTAATATAGGAGGAATTACAAATATTACAAAAATTAACAAAGAAGATAATTCAAAAATTGAAAATCTACAGGCATTTGATATTGCTCCTGGAAATTGTTTAATAGATGAATGGGTTAGAAAAAACTCAAATGATAAATTTGATAAAGATGGACAAATTGCAAAATCTGGACAAGTAAATGATTTAATACTTAATCAAGCATTAGATAATTTTGACATTCAAAAATATGATAAATCATTAGACACTAAAAATTTTGATATTTCTTTTGTAAAGGGCTTATCATTAGAAGATGGATGTGCAACAATAACAAAATTTACAGCATACTTAATTGCAAAAGGAATTGAATTTGTAAATCATTTAGATAATAAAATTTCAACAAATACTCTTGTTTGTGGTGGAGGAAGAAAAAATTCCTTTTTAATAGATTCTATTAATGAAAATTTAATTCAAAGTAATCATAAATTAAAAAATCTTGATTTGTATGGATTTAACGGTGACTTTATTGAGTCTCAAGCATTTGGTTATCTTGCAATAAGATCTTTACTAAAATTACCTATATCTTTTCCTAAAACAACTAGATGTAAAAATGCAGTGACAGGGGGAAAAACAAATAAAAATTTTTAATAAACAGCAGTTTCTTGCTTTATATATTTATTTAAAACTTTAACTAAATTTTTTTCATCTTTAGTAAAAAAATGATTTGCATCTGTAATAGAATTGAATTGTACTTTAATACCTTTCTGTAGACTTAATCTTTTATTTAAATCATTAATATGATCTGTTGGAACTAATTCATCTTTTTTTCCGTGAACTACTAACCCAGATGTTGGACATGGAGATAAAAAAGAAAAATCATAAACATTTGGTTGTGGAGATATTGCAATAAATCTATTAATTTCTGGTCTTCTCATTAAGAGCTGCATTGCTATAAGTGAACCAAAGGAAAAACCGGAAACCCAACATTGAGAGTTATCAAAGTTTTCTCTTTCCAGCCAATCTAAAGCAGCAGCAGCATCTGCTAATTCACCTTGTCCATTATCAAATTCTCCATCACTTTTTCCAACACCTCTAAAATTAACTCTACAAACTGAAAAATCATTTTCCATAAATGCATGAAAAGTTTCAACGACTACTTTATTATTCATAGTACCACCATATTGTGGATGAGGCTGTAACACTAAAGCTATTGGTGAAGTATTTTTTTTACTTTTAAAATATTTAGCTTCTAGTCTGCCAGCTGAGCCTGGGATGAATATATCAACAATTTTGTTATCCATATTTGTAATTGATTATTATTCTCAAAAAAAAAGTAGGTTTATCACAACTACGTGACAAAATGTTAGTTTTTTTTAATTATAGATACTTGACTATTTTAGTCAGGTTTATATATACCCAGTAAAACAAGGACTTATGAAGTTAACATCTAAAGGCAGATATGCGGTAATGGCTTTAGTAGACCTGGCGCGATTCAACAATATCAGCCCGGTTTCTCTGAGAGATATATCTTTGAGACAAGGCATTTCGTTAGATTATCTAGAACAAATTTTCTCAAAATTGAGAAAAAAAGAAATAGTTCAAAGCATAAGAGGAACTCAAGGTGGATATATTTTAAATAAAAAAGCTAAAGAAATTAGATTAACCAATATTTTTGATGCTGTTGATGAAAAAGTAAAGACAGTGCAATGTAAAAAAGATTCGAAAAAAGGATGTAATGGCAAAACAACAAAATGTCTTACTCATAATCTTTGGGATGAACTTGAAAATCATATCAATAATTTTTTTGATGAAAAAAGTTTAGAGGATTTAGTTAAAGATAATATTGAGAGAAGAAATTAAATGGATACTAGAGAAAAAGATATTGAAAGTTTGAAAGATTACAAATACGGTTTTACAACTGATATTGAAAATATTCGAGCTCCAAAAGGTTTAAACGAAGATGTTATTAAATTCATATCTAATATCAAGAAAGAACCAAAATGGATGTTAGATTTTAGATTAAAAGCTTTTGCGAGATTTAAACAATTGAAAGAACCCAATTGGCAAAAACCAAAATATCCTGAAATTGATTATCAAGATTTGTATTATTATTCAGCTCCCAAAAGTATGAAGGATAAACCTAAAAGTTTAGATGAACTTGATCCCAAACTTTTAGAGACTTATAATAAATTAGGTATCCCCTTACAAGAACAAGCAAGACTTAACGGAATTGCAGTAGATGCAGTTTTTGACTCAGTTTCTGTTGCTACAACATTCAAAGGTGAATTAACTAAACATGGCATTATTTTTTGTTCAATGTCAGAGGCAATTCAAAAACATCCTGAGCTAGTAAAAAAATATTTAGGGACTGTAATCCCAATTACAGATCATTTCTTTGCAACTCTTAATTCTGCTGTGTTTACCGATGGATCGTTTGTTTACATACCTGAAGGAGTAAGATGCCCGATGGAACTTTCAACTTATTTTAGAATAAACGCTTCTGAGACTGGACAGTTTGAAAGAACACTAATTATTGCTGATAAAGGAAGTTATGTGAGTTACCTGGAAGGTTGTACAGCTCCAATGAGAGATGAGAACCAATTACATGCAGCTAATGTAGAATTAATAGCTTTAGATGATGCTGAAATAAAATATTCTACAGTGCAGAACTGGTATCCAGGTGATGAAAATGGAAAAGGTGGAATATATAATTTCGTAACTAAAAGAGGATTGTGCAAAGGTAAAAATTCTAAAATTTCTT
>MDSV01127943.1_pt1 | contig 18112 bp, 20 predicted proteins | sample 810851 | NCBI WGS metagenome assembly MDSV01 (sample SAMN05326640, study PRJNA326480) | marine metagenome | isolation source: seawater | place: Atlantic Ocean: North East | collected 2012 | reverse complement strand
TATTGGTGCGTCCGGAAGGATTTGAACCCTCAACCTTCTGATCCGAAGTCAGACGCTCTATCCAGTTGAGCTACGAACGCATGTACTGTAATTTAAGATTAAATGACTAATAACACAATAAAATTCTTAACTACAAAAGAAGACAATGGAGTAAGATTAGATGTTTTGCTGGCAAAAAAAATTAAAAATTTAACCAGGTCAAACCTAAAAAAAATCATTGAGTCTAAAAATGTCAAAATAAACAATTATATAATTTCATCACCTTCAAAAAAAATTAAAGAAAATCAAACGGTGCATTTAAATCTTGTAATTGATAGAGTTACTAAAATAAACCCACAAAATTTAAAGCTTGATGTTATTTTTGAGGATGAAGACATATTGATAATAAATAAACCTTCAGGCATGGTTGTTCACCCCGGAGCTGGGAATTTTAGTAAAACTTTAGTTAACGCTCTTATTTATAAATATAAAAATAAACTTTCAGACATAAACGGTCAACTAAGACCAGGTATAGTACATAGAATTGACAAAGAAACGAGTGGTTTGCTTGTAGTAGCAAAAAATAATTTTACTCACGCAGGTTTAAGTAAACAATTTAGTGAGCATTCTATAAGTAGAAAATATCTTGCTTTAACATGGGGAGTAATAAGGCCTCTAGTTGGTAAAATTGAAACTTTAATCTCTAGAAATAAAAAAAATCGTCAACTAATGACAGTAAGTGACCTTAGAGGAAAAAAAGCGATAACACACTATAAAACTATTAAAACATTTAATATAAAAGATATTCCAAAAATAAGTCTTTTAGAATTTAACCTTGAAACTGGTAGAACACACCAAATAAGAGTTCATATGGCTTTTAAAAAAAACCCTATCTTGGGTGATAAGCAGTATGGAAAAAAAAATATAAAATTTAAAAAAATAAATAAAGATTTTGAAAAAAATCTCAAACTATTAAATCGCCAAGCGCTACACGCAAAAACTCTTGGATTTTTACATCCTCGAAAAAATCAATTTATTAGCTTTGAGTCAGATTTGCCTAAAGATTTTAAAAAAATGTTGAATTTACTTAACAAACTAAACAATTGAAAATTTGGTAAAGAATATATAAATAGATCTTCAAATGAGCACAAAAACAGAAATGACTAATTTACCATCACCATCGGTGGGAGGACTTTCTCTATATCTTGCACAAATAAAAAAATTCCCCATGTTGGATGCAGAAGAAGAATATATGCTTGCTAAAAGTTGGCGTGAGAGAGGGAATGTTAAAGCTGCCCACAAACTTGTAACTAGTCATCTTAGATTAGTGGCAAAGATAGCAATGGGCTATAGAGGATATGGCTTGCCAGTAAACGAACTTATATCTGAAGGCAATGTTGGTTTAATGCAAGCTGTAAAAAAGTTTGATCCAGAAAAAGGATTTAGATTAGCAACTTACGCTATGTGGTGGATAAAAGCTGCGATTCAAGAATATGTTTTGCGCTCTTGGAGTTTAGTTAAAATGGGGACTACTACAGCTCAGAAAAAACTTTTTTTCAATTTAAAAAAAATCAAAAGTCAAATTGCACCAGAACAACACGGGGACTTGAAAGATGAACAGGTAAAAGAAATTTCTAAAAGATTAGACGTCAAGTCAGAAGAGGTGATAAATATGAATAGAAGAATGATGGGCTCAGAAAAATCACTAAATGAACCCATTAAAGCTGGTGAAACTGATGAGTGGCAAGACTGGTTAGCTGACGACAGTATGGATCAAGAGTTAGTTATAGCTCAAAAACAAGAATTCGATGACAAAAAAAGCTTGCTTTATGATGCAATTAAAATTTTGGACAAAAGAGAAAAGGAAATTTTAGAATTGAGAAGACTTTCTGAAGATCCTAAAACTTTAGAAGAACTTAGCCAAAAATATAAAATAAGCAGAGAAAGAATAAGACAAATTGAAACGAAAGCATTTGAAAAACTTCAAAAAGCGATGCTTAATTCGAGCAAGTCAAAAAATCTTCTACCAGCAAAATAAATTTTAAAAAGGATTCTCTATAAGAATAGTATCTTCTCTCTCAGGGCTAGTTGAAATACTAGACACCTTTGTTTCAACAAATTTTTCTAGTTCTTTTACGTAATTTTTAGCCTCTTGAGGTAATTTGTCAAAATCCTTGATTCCTTTAGTAGAACATTTCCAACCTTTGAAGGTTTTATATACTGGTTTGACTTTTAATTGATCATCAACAGCTGCTGGTAAATAATCTATTTTTTTTCCATTAATTTCGTAGGCTATACACATCTTAATTTCATTTAATTCATCAAGAACATCCAATTTAGTTAAAGCTATTCCATTAATTCCGGAAATTTTGATAGTTTGTCTTACTAAAACTCCATCAAACCAACCGCATCTTCTCTTTCTACTTGTTACAGTTCCAAACTCTTTCCCTTTTTGACCTAATAATTCTCCAGTATTATCTTTTAATTCTGTTGGAAATGGTCCTTCTCCAACTCGTGTTGTATAAGCTTTAGTAATACCTAAAACGTAATTTATTGTATCCAATCCACATCCAGATCCTGTAGCTGCAGCCGAGGCAACAGTATTTGAAGAAGTAACAAAAGGATAGGTTCCATGATCAACGTCTAATAAAATTCCCTGGGCGCCTTCAAATAAAATCTTTTTTTTTTGTACTTTGAATTCGTAAATTTTTTTCCAAACTGGTTGTGAAAATTTTAAAATTTCAGGGGCAATCTTCATGAGGTCTTTCTTTAATTGATCTTTTTTGAAAATTTGTTTTCCCAAACCTTTTCTAATAGCGTTATGGTGGGTAAGAACTGTTTCTAATCTATGCTCTAAATTTTTTTCTGAAATAAGATCCATTACTCTAATTGATCTTCTACCAATTTTGTCTTCGTATGCAGGCCCGATACCTCTTCTTGTAGTTCCAATTTTAGCCTTACCAGCTGTATCCTCTCTAATTTCATCCATTTCCTTATGAAAAGGCAATATTAGATTAGCAGACTCTGACAGGATTAAATTTTTTTCATCAACATCAACTCCCTTGGATTTAATTTCTTTTATTTCATCTAGTAAAGCCCAAGGATCTACGACCACTCCGTTTCCGATTATAGAAATCTTATTTTTTCTTACTATTCCTGATGGTAATAATCTAAGCTTATAAGTAACACCATTAATTACTAATGTATGGCCAGCATTATGACCTCCCTGGAAACGAACGACTACGTCGGCTTGGTTTGATAGCCAGTCCACAATCTTTCCTTTTCCTTCGTCTCCCCACTGTGATCCTACAACAACGACATTTCTCATCAATAAAATTTCCTGTCTATTCTTAAAGAACTCAAATGATTTATTGGTCCATGACCTTTTCCGAAATTGAGATTAGATCTAATAGAATGATTAACATATTTAATTCCAAGCTCACAGGATTTATTTATAGTTTTTCCACATGCAAGATAAGTTGTAATAGCGCTTGAAAGAGTACAACCGGTACCATGGGTATTTTTTGTTTTAATTTTTTTATTTTTGAAAATTTTTATTTTCTTTTTGGTCAACAGAACATCTTCAATGTGTTTTGTGTTTCTGTGCCCACCTTTAACTAAAACATTTTGAGCTCCCATTTTGAACAAGATATTTGCAGCATTAATCATGTCTTCAAGATTTTTTATTTTTATTTTTGTTAAAATCTCAGCCTCAGGTATATTGGGTGTTATCAAATAAGTTTTTTTAATCAACTTATCTTTTAAAGTTTTAATTGCTGACTGGTTAATTAATCTTGCGCCTCCTTTGGCAACCATAACTGGATCTAAAACAATTTTGGAAGTTTTAACTTTCTTTAATGCGTTTATAACAGACATGATTACCCTGGAAGAATGAAGCATCCCAATTTTTATTCCATTTGGTTTTATATCTTTACAAGTAAATTCAATTTGTTTTCTTATCTCTTTTGGCTTAATAGAAATAACTGATTTCACTCCAGTGGTATTTTGAACTGTAACTGCTGTAACTGCTGTCATTGCGTAGCTACCTAGTGCAGTAACTGTCTTGATGTCAGCTTGAATTCCTGCTCCTCCAGATGAGTCAGAACCTGCTATTATCAAAATTTTAGATTTGGGTTTCAATTTATTTTATTGATCTTTTAATCATTTTTATACATTTTAAAATTAAATTTCTATTATGTGACTCGGCCATAATCCTAATTTTTGGTTCAGTTCCAGATTTTCTAACTAAAATTCTTCCATTATATCCCATAAGTTTATTTGCTTTTTTAATTGCATTTTTACATTTATTTTTACTAATTATTCTCTTGTCTCTCACAAAAACGTTTTCTAAAATTTGAGGCAAAGGTTTAAAAACGTTTAATAACTTGCTGGCTTTTTTACCCTTTCTCAAAGAAAATAAAACCTCCAATGCAACCATAAGTCCATCTCCTGTTGTTGCGAATTTACCTAAAATTATGTGGCCGGATTGTTCTCCCCCTAGATTAAAACTAAATCTTTTCATTTTTTCCTTAACATATCTGTCTCCGACTTTAGATCTAAAAAATCTTATTTTTTCATTCTTTAAATAATTTTCTAAACCATAATTAGACATCAAAGTTCCAATTACTCCGCCCCTCAAAATTCTTTTTGATTTCCATCTATGAGCTAGCATAGCAATAATTTGGTCGCCATCTACAATTTTTCCTTTTTCATCACACATGATAATTCTGTCAGCATCTCCGTCAAAAGCAATTCCAACATGAGCTTTAAATTTTTTAACTGCCGACTTAATTTTAGAGGGATAGGTTGAACCACATTTTTCATTAATATTAAAACCATTGGGATTATTACCCATAGTTATTACTTTAGCCCCTAGTTCTTTAAGAAGTTTTGGGGCTGCTTTGTAGGAAGCTCCATTAGCACAGTCTAATACTATTTTTGTTCCCTTTAAATTAAAATTTTTTGGAAAATTTTTTTTTAATATTTTTATATATCGATCATTTCCGTCCTCTAGCCTTTTTACCCTGCCTAGTAACTTTGGATCTGTAAGTTGTTTCGTATTTTTAGCGTCTATTAATTTTTCAATCTTCTTTTCAATTTTGTCTGATAATTTCATCCCATCCGGTCCAAATAACTTAAGTCCATTATCATAATAAGGGTTGTGAGACGCTGTAATCATAATTCCCATATTTGCTTTCATTGACTTTGTCAGCATTGCCAGTCCATTGGTTGGTAAAGGACCTAAAGTAAAAACATGCATGCCGCCTGAAACCAAGCCTGATACCAAAGCAGGTTCTAAAGTGTATCCTGAAAGACGAGTATCCTTAGCAATAATAGCGACTTGTTTTGTTTTTCTTTGATTTTTAAAATAAGTACCTGAGGCTAATCCAAATTTAAAAAATTTTTCACCAGTTATGTTCCCTTGATTAACCGTTCCTCTAATTCCATCTGTACCAAAATATTTATTTTTCATCAATTTGATAATATCTTTTTAAAAACTAGAATTGCTTGTTGCACCTCATTAACATTATGGACTCTAAAAATCTGCACGCCTTGTGACAACAAATATAAAATAGATGCTATAGTACCGCCTGTTCTATCTTTGCTGTCATTTTTTCCTGAAATTTGGCTTATAAACCTTTTTCTTGATGTTCCAACCAAAATCGGAAATCCAAGACTATGAAACAAAGAAATCTTAGAAATTAAACTCAAATTATGTTTCAAAGTTTTACCAAAGCCAATACCTGGATCTAAAATGATCTTTTTGTTATCAAGTTTTTTAACATTTCTTTCAAAATAATCATAAATATCTAATAAAACATTTTTATATTTGGGATTTTTTTGCATGGTATTTGGAGTTCCCTTCATGTGATGTAAAACTTTGGGAATATTAAAAGTTTTAATTTCTTTAAGAGATTTTTTATCAAAACTAAACCCTGAAACATCATTAATTAAATCAACATTATACTTAATTGATTTTTTCATCACCTCTGATTTTCTTGTATCAAGAGACAAACAAGTCAGCTTATATTTTTTTTTAAATTTTTTTATCACGTGTTTAATGCGATTCCATTCATTGTAAGACGAAACTGTTTTAGATCCAGGTCGAGTTGACTCGCCACCTACATCAATTATTTTTGCACCAGATTTAATCATGTATGAAATTTGCATATAAGATTTTTTCCCAATGTTATATTTTCCTCCATCAGAAAAACTGTCCGGCGTTAAATTCAAAACTCCCATAATTGTAGGTAAGTTTAAATTAACACCTTTTAAAAAATTTGTTCTTTTTGATACTATATTTTTTAAATCTTTTTTTACTTTCTGTTTAGTAATATAGTTTAATTTTTTTATTTGCCTTAAATTAATTATTTTTGAATTTGTTTTAACTTTATTTCTAGAAATTATTTCTATTTTATCAAAGGCAATATTTTTATCTCCGCATAATGGCAAAGCTAATTTTTTACTTATCAGTTGCCTAGCTATTGCTCCGTAATAAAAATTACACGCACGAGTGTAATATTTATTCATTTAATAACTTTTAGATTGCAGGTTTGGGTTTGAGACCCAATGATCCCAAAGCTGATGTTTCTTTATCTTCGGACTCATTTTTATCATTAAATGACCTAGTTGGCTTAATGTCTCTTAAAATTAAGTCTCTGATTTCGTCACCTGATAATGTTTCATAAACAAGTAATGCTTTAGCTAATTTATGTAGGTCATCAATTTTTTCAGTAAGAACTTTTCTAGCTCTTTCATAAGATGTTTCTACGATTTTTTTAACTTCTATATCTACTTTTTTTGCTGTTTCCTCAGACATGTGTTGTTGTCTCGCAATTGATCTACCAAGAAAAACTTCATCTTCATTTTCACCATAAGCTAATGGCCCAAGTTCTTTACTCATGCCGTATTTAGTAACCATATTCTTTGCCATTTTTGTTGCCATATCAATATCAGAAGATGCTCCAGACGTAACTTTATCATGTCCAAAAATTAATTCCTCAGCTATTCTTCCTCCCATAGCAACAGCAATATCTGAATACATTTTTTCTCTTGTAACAGAAAGTTGATCTCTTTCAGGAAGCCTCATAACCATTCCAAGGGCTCTTCCTCTAGGGATTATCGTTGCTTTATGTATAGGATCTGAAACTTTCTCATTTAATGCAACTATAGCATGACCACCTTCGTGATAAGCAGTCAATTTTTTTTCATCTTCAGACATCACCATGGATCTTCTCTCTGCTCCCATCATAACTTTATCTTTGGCTTCCTCTATATCAGACATAGTAACCACTCTTTTATTTTTTCTAGCTGCTAAAAGAGCAGACTCGTTCACTAAATTAGCTAAATCTGCACCCGAAAACCCAGGAGTACCCCTTGCAATGGTTCTAAGTTTTACATCCGGTCCTGTATTAATTTTTTTAACATGCACTTTTAAAATTGCTTCCCTTCCAATAATGTCAGGATTAGGAACTACAACTTGTCTGTCAAATCTACCTGGTCGTAACAAAGCTGGGTCTAAAACATCAGGCCTGTTAGTTGCTGCAATCAATATTACACCTTCATTCGTGTCAAAACCGTCCATTTCAACTAATAACTGGTTAAGAGTTTGTTCTCTTTCATCATTTCCTCCTCCTAAACCAGCGCCTCTACTTCTTCCCACTGCATCTATTTCATCAACGAAAATTATACATGGCGCATTTTTTTTACCTTGTTCAAACATATCCCTAACCCTAGATGCTCCAACTCCAACGAACATTTCTACAAAATCTGATCCTGAGATAGAGAAGAATGGCACGCCTGCCTCTCCAGCAATCGCTCTGGCCAGTAAAGTTTTACCTGTTCCTGGTGGGCCTATTAAAAGAGCACCCTTAGGAATTTTTCCACCAAGTCTACTAAATTTTTTTGGATCTTTAAGGAACTCAACCATTTCTTCCACTTCTTGTTTTGCCTCCTCTACGCCAGCAACATCATTGAAAGTGATCTTTCCTTGAGCTTCATTTAAAAGTTTTGCTTTGGATCGACCAAAACCCATCGCGCCGCCTCTTCCACCTTGCATTTGTCTCATAAAAAATATCCATACTCCGATTAATAAAAGCATAGGGAACCAAGATAAAAGTATGCCCAACAGTGAAGGCATTTTATCTTCGAGAGGTTTAGCAACTATACTTACTCCTTTCTCTGTAAGTTTTTCTACTAGGTTAGGATAATTTGGTGAATAAGTATTAAAAACTGAACCATCTGACATTACACCAGTAATTGTATTTCCTTGAATTTCAACTTCAACAACTCTTCCTGAGTCAACTTCTGTAATAAATTTTGAAAATGCAAGCTTGTTTTGGCCTGCTGAATTACTACTATTTGGGTTCTTAAATAAGTTAAAAAGTCCCACCGACAGAAGGACTATTAAGATCCACATAAATAAGTTTTTAGCGTTCATAATATATATTTATAAATAGGTATTTTTTATAATTTCTCAAGTATATAAACACTTTATTTAAAGTGTAAATAAGGCAATTTGCATCAATTTTATTAAAAATTGAGATTTTGGTCTAAAAATCCTTATTTCATCCCTCTCTAGTTATGGATAAATTTAAGCCAGTTTTCTCTATCACACACCCTGCGAGCGTAGATTTAAGTTTTTTTCTCTCTTTTAATTTATTCAAAATATTAAAAATTTTTTTGATCTTGGGGGATAATATGATTTTGAAAAATTTTGGATTGATTGACTTAAAACTTTAAATTGAATTTCCTCATTTTCTAAAAGAAGCGGTTTCAGTTTTATTAATACTTCATTTCTTCTTTTCTCTGTAAGTAGCTTTATTGCCTGATTTAAATAATTATTAATTATGTCCCTTGATGTCGCCAAATTATTTATTGATCTAATAATTTGTGAGTGGCTAATCCCGCTTCTTTCAAATTTGTCTTTCAAACTCCTTATTCTTGTTCTTAAATATTTTTTATTTTTGTTGCTTGGATCCTCAAAAAATTTTTTAAAAACTTTTTTTGAAATGTATTGTAAATCTTTTTTTTTAATATCAAGGAAAGGTCTAACTATTTTTACTTTATTACTTAATTTGCTAACTCTATTCATAGAAGATAGGCCTTGAACTCCACTTCCTCTTGATAGGCGTATTAAAAAAGTTTCAATTTGATCATCCATATGATGAGCTGTCAGAATATATTTAATTTTTTTCTTTATACAAAAATCACTCAAAAACTTATACCTTGTATCCCTAGCCGCTTTTTGAATGTTTGCTTTAATCTTCCTACTATTTTTTTTTATTTTAAGAAAAATAGAAAATTTTTTAAGAAGCTTTTGCACAGATTTAGCTTCTTTTTGTGAATTTTTTCTTATCCCGTGATCAATTAAGATAAAATGTATAATGATTTTTTTTTCTATCCTGTAAAGCTCGCTTAGTGCTGCTAAAGCTAAACTATCAGCGCCACCAGAAATGGCTGCAACAAATGGTTTGTTGTTTGTAATTTTTGAAATCTCTCTTTTAAAATCTTTATAAATTTTAAATATTTTTCTGTCTTTAATTATTGTGCTTTTAAGATTTAGCACATTTGAATTTTTTTTGCTCATACTGAGCTTTTTGTAACACAGACTTGCTCGCTTTTGGATACTGTTTTTTTAAACCTTTGATCATTGAACAACCTTGTTCTTTTTCACCTAATTGAACCATAGTTATACCTAGCTTCAAAAGATTATCTGGTGCTTTTTTGCTTTTAGGGTAATTTTGATATCCGTCTAAATAAGCAGAAGCCGCATCAGAATATAATTGTCTTATTCTAAATGTTTCTCCATACCAGTACTGAGCGCTCCCTGCTAGTTCGTGGTCTTTATTTTTGTCTATAAATTCTTTCAAAGCAAATTCTGCTGTTTCATAATCTCCAATTTTCATAAAGCTTACAGCAAAATCATATTGTTCAGGTGCTGGTTTGTCAGGTAACAAAGATTCCTTAAGCTCAGGTTTTTCCTCAATAACTGCGGCAGCAGTTTCTATTGATTGGGTCTCCTGTTGTTTGGGCAAGTCAGATGTTTTGTAAGCAGGTGCTGAGCCAAAATCCTGTGCTTTATCTGTTCCTTTCAATTTAGTTTTTTCTTTGATATTTTTTTTATTATTTTCATTTAAATTTAATGTTGCAGACTCCAAGTCGTTAAATCTGAGTTGTGAATCAGATTGAATCTTACTAACTCTATTTGACAACTTGTCTAGCTTGAAGCTTACTTCTTCAAACCTATTTGTAAGATCTCTGAACTGACTTTCAATCTCGTTTAATTTTAACAAATGTTTAGTTAGAATGTCTTCATTTAAATTATTCGATGAAATTTTATTAGTTATATCAGATTTTTTATATACTGCTTTTTCTAAAGTTTTTAAGTCTTGGGAAATTATATCTATTTGATCTACAATAGATTGAATCTTTTTTTCCTCAGATCCAAGATTGCCAATAATTAAGAGAAAGGCAAAACACAAAGTTATCCAACTTTTAAAAAGAATCTTAACTGCTTTCATTGATAATTATTAAATCCACAAAATGGCAAAAAAAAGACCCTTCGGTTATTGGCCAAAGGGTCTTTTTAATTATTCTTTTAATTAATTTACTTTAACAGTTACAGATCTTCTATTTTGAGACCATGCTAAAGGAGTAGAAGCCGTATTTACCGGTCTTTCTTTACCGTAGCTGATTACAGAAATTCTTTTGCCCGAAATTCCATAAGTCATCAAATAATCTTTTGCTGCATTTGCTCTTCTTTCACCGAGCGCTAAGTTGTACTCTCTTGTACCTCTTTCGTCGGCATGACCTTCAATAGTAACATTAAGATCTTTATTTTTTCTTAAATAAGTTGCTTGTTTTCTTAAAGTGTCTCTAGAACGAGTCGTCAGCTTTGATTTATTAGTTGCAAAAAATATTCTGTCAGGAACACCTTTTGCTAAGTACTCAACTGTATCTTTTCCTGTATAAACGTCTCCTTCTAAATCACCTGTAGACTTTTTTGCCGCACAAGCGCTTAATGCTATGGATGCGAATAGCACTAGAAGTATAGTTTTTAAATTCATATTAAATTTCATATTTTCCCCTTAAGGTTGATGGCTGAATATTTCAAATTCTATTAGATTATTCAAGTTAAATTTACAATAAAAATATGGCTACTTTGATAGTAAAGAGGACCAAGATGGGTCAGATGCATCTGTTTCTGTTGTAATTCTCCTCTCATTATAACCCGTTATATCTATTGACCATAATTTAGCTGTGAACCCCTTTCCTCCTTCGCCAGACTTAGTTTCTCTATAAAATATCAGTACCCTACCATTGGGAGACCAGGATGGAGCCTCTTGATAAAAATTCTCTGTAAGAAGCCTTTCTCCCGTACCGTCGGTTCTCATGACGCCAATATAAAAACGACCTTTGTGAACTTTCGTAAAAGCAATCAAATCCCCACGAGGAGACCATACCGGTGTTCCATATAACCCTTTTCCAAAAGTAATTCTTTTAACATTTGTGCCATCACTTTTCATAACATAAATTTGCTGTAGTCCACTTCTGTCTGAATTAAAACAAATAAACTTTCCATCAGGAGAGAATGATGGTGAAGTGTCTATTGAGGAATGTTCTGTTATTCTTTCAACGATTCTGGATTCAAGATCCATCGTGTAAATATCTGAGTTACCATCTTTAGCAAAACTCATTATTATCTTTTTTCCATCTGGAGAAAATCTAGGTGCAAACGTCATACCTGGAAAATTCCCCACAACTTCTTGCATACCTGTTTCTATATCTAATAAATATACTCGCGGTAAGTTTCTAAAATACGAAAGATAGGTAACTAGTTGATTTGCAGGATTGAACCTTGGGGTTAAAACTAGTTCGTTTCCAAGAGTTAAGTACTTAGTGTTAGCACCGTCTTGATCCATTATTGCCAATTTTTTTATTCTTCGGTCTTTTGGTCCTTCCTCTGATACATAAATTACTCTAGTGTCAAAATATCCTTCTTCTCCTGTCAATCTTTCATAAATTTTATCGGAAATAATATGTGCTACTCTTCTCCAATTTGATGGAGTAGTTGTAAAAGCTAAAGCAATCATTTCTTTCGAAGCTGTGGTATCCCAAAGTCTAAATTCAACTTTTAATTTTTCATCTTTTACTAAAAGCTTTCCAGTCACAAGAGCCTGTGCCTTAATTAATCTCCAGTCCTCAAATCTTGGTTTTAAATGAGCAATATCTGGTTTTTGAACAAATGCGTCTTTTTTCAATGGATTAAATAAACCAGTATTTTTGAAATTTGTTTCAACAATCTTAGAAATTTTTTCTCCCAATTGTTTAACTTTTATATCTTTATAATTTACAGACTTGGGATCAACATGGAGTGGTGATACTGCTATTGGTAATGGATCCAGATTACCTCTTGTTATATCTACACTTATCAAAGCATTTGCAAATTCAAAACTAAATAAAGAGTATATAAAAAATATAATAATTTTTTTCATGAGATTATCCTTTTAACATTTCGGTAGGATTAAAATTGAGTTGCAAATCTTTCCATTTTTCATAACCAGTAGGAGGAACTTTAAGAGGCTGACACAATCTAACTGCTCTTAAAGCACTTTCTGCTAGTATTTTATAGAATTTTTGTCCAGGTTTATTCATTCGTTCATGATCTAAAATTTCAGATTTCAAAATTGTACCATCTTTTTTTAGCTTAAGTTTTATTCTTACCAAAAGATCTTCGTCATATGGTAAGCCTAAAGGGATGCTCCAGCAACCAAAAATTTGAGCTCTTAAGGCATCCTCTTGAGAAAGAGAAAGACCTGTAGCGAAAGAATTTTTAACATTACTTTGTGTGATTTTTGAAGATTTTTTTTCAGTAACAGCCTCTTGTTTTTTAGCTTTGTCAATTAAAGCAGCTATCTGATTTGTATCGATTATCTCTTTTTTTTCAAACTCTGAAGACTGTCTTATCTGCGGCTTTATTTCTTCAGGATTTTGTTTTTTTTTTATTATCTCTTTTTTTTCTTTATTTTCATTTGGTAAAGGTATTCTATCTGGCTTTTCTTTTGCTTTAGCTGATGGAGGGGCTTGCTCCGATACTACTCTTTTTTCCTCTTCTTTCACTTTTTCTATTACCTTTCTAGCTTTTGGTGCGTAAGGAATGTTTGTTTTATCTGAAATTTGGATTAATTCTACAGATACAATTGGTGGTAAATCTATTGCCTGTCTAGTCATAAAAGGCAGAGTTAGAGCTGTAAGAAAAATTAAACCTACGTGGAATGAAATTGAATAAAAAAAACTTTTTGTCATTATACATTAATTTTTATAAGGTTCTGAAATCAAGGCAACCTTAGAAAACCCGGCACCAGAAAGCGTCCCCATAACCTCAAGGACTCTTCCATAATTAATTGTTTTATCGCCTCTTACGTAAATTCTAGTATCAGTTCTGTTTTTTGCTATGGCAAGAAGCTTGGGAACTATTTTTTGGAAAGTAACCTGATGCTCCTGAATAAAAATTTCACCCTTTGAATTTATTGATATCGTTAATGGCTCCTGGTCGTCTGGAAGTGAGTCAGCTGCTGACTCGGGTAGATCTACTTGCACACCAACAGTTAATAAAGGAGCAGTAACCATAAAAATAATTAATAAAACCAACATCACATCCACAAAAGGAGTTACATTGATCTCACTCATTGGCTCATTTTTTGAACGTTTAAATTGAAATCCCATAATAAATTTAAATTATAGATAAAAATCTTTTACAAAAATTTTCAATTCTTGCAGAATATCTTTTTGCATCACTATTAAATTTATTAAAAGCAATAACAGCAGGAATTGCCGCCAACAAGCCAAGCGCCGTAGCAAAAAGAGCTTCAGCAATACCTGGCGCAACAATAGCTAAACTTGTGTTTCTAGAAATTGCGATAGATTGAAAAGAATTCATTATACCCCAAACAGTTCCAAACAATCCAATAAAAGGAGCGGTAGCTCCAATGGTAGCAAGATAGATAAAATTTTTTTCAATTATTTTAATTTGATCGTCAGAAGAGATTTCTAAGACTCTTTCTACTCTAGCACTTTGAACAGCAGATGATTTTGATCTTGTTCTCATTACTTCATTCATTGCAGAGATAAAAATTTGAGTAATAGGATCGTCTGATTTTGATGGCAAGGTTTTGCTAAAACTTTCAGCTGATTTTGATTTCCAAAACTTATTTTCAAATTGAGAAGAAGTAATATTTATTTTTTTAAACAGTCTATACTTTTCAAAAATTAAGGCCCAAGAAAAAATTGAGCTTGCTAATAAGATTACAATTACTGATTTTACTACGAAGTCAGCTCTTAAAAAAAGTTGCAATAAACCAAAATCATTTGCCCCTCCTAGGCCAACTACTTGAGATGCTATTTCTTGTTCCATTTTGATTCAATACTTTCAGAATGTGTCATGAATTTGGCGCTTCTACTACATTAAAGCTTATAATTAATTTATTCTCTATTTATCTTGTAAATTAAACCTAGTTTCACTGTAAAATCTTGCAATCAGGATGGCGTCAGACTTATTGACGTCTTTCTTTTTTGAAAGTTGATCAGATATTGAGGGATACATTTCAATAGCTTTTGTTCTACTCGCATCCTTTGAACAGTTAATTAAACCAAAATATTTTTTCCATTTAGCTGGCCTTACAAAAAATATTGGTAATCCTAAAGCAGCACAAATACCCTTTATGGCACCAAAGGTTTGACCAAAATTAAACATACTAGTAACACCCTGTCCTGGCATGGCGTTAACTTGTTCGACCACTACAATAATTTCTTTAGATTTTTCATCTAAATTGTCTTTGATATATTTTACTAATTGAGCGCTATTTAATTGTCTTTTGTTTTTTTTTCCCTCTGGCATTACAGGCATATCTAAAATATCTAATACTTTATTATCTTCTAATATAGCAATTGCTCCATTTAATCCGGGGTCTATACCTATAATCTTCATATTTTTTACCTTCGTTATTTTACAATATAGTTAGTAAAAATGTTTTGAACATCGTCGTTATCATCTAAGCTCTCTAAAATTTGATTGATTTTTTCGCCTTGTTCTACAGAAACAGTTAATTTGTTAAAAGGCCTCCATTCAATACCTGAATAAATAAATTCACCTATTTTTTTCTCTACGTTAATTTTTACTTTATAAAAATCTTCTTTTTCACAAATTATCTCATGAAAATTAGAACTTGAAAAACAATCTTTTGCTCCAGCATCTATAGCGATTTCAAGAATTTTTTCATCAGAGATTTTCTCTCTGGAAATTTTAATTACTCCACATGAAAAAAAAAGATGTTTTGTTGAGCCGCTTTCACCTAGCCTGCCTCCACTTTTTTGCAAAGTAGTTCTAATACTTGAAGCTGTTCTGTTTGTATTATTTGTTAAGCTTTCAATAATAAAAGCTACATTAAAAGGACCAAAACCCTCATATCTTATGTTTTCGTAATTTCCGTCTAAAGCCATTTCAGATTTATTTATTGCTCTTTGTATATTATCTTTTGGCATATTTGATTCTTTTGCTGCTTGAATAGCAGATCTTAATCTTGGATTTGAATCGGGATCTTTTGCTCCAAGCTTTGCTGCTACTGTTATTTCTCTAGACAATTTAGAAAACAAATTAGATCTTGCTTTATCTTGTCTTCCTTTTTTATGTTTTATTCCTGCCCAATGTGAATGGCCTGCCATTATTACAACCTTTCTTCTAATGATCCGCCAACTCTAATTGGAAGAACTTTTTTTGCTAAACCTGTATCTTCATCTGCATAAACCATTACACCACATATAGTAGCTAGTCCTTCTGCGGGAAAATGTTTTTCAGCTTTTGGGTCTTTCATAAATTTTTTAAGAGAATTATCTTTATTCATTCCTATAACGGAGTCATAATCTCCGCACATACCTAGATCGGTTTGATAAGCAGTTCCGTTTTTCATAATTCGGTGATCTGAAGTTGGTACATGTGTATGGGTCCCGAAAACCATAGTTGCTTTACCATCAAAAAAATGTCCCATCGCCATCTTTTCGCTTGTAATCTCAGCGTGAATATCAATTACTATGAAATCTGCATCTTTACCAAGTTTAATTTTTTCAGAAATTTTTTTTGCTGACTCAAAAACATCTCTACTTTTTTTCATAAAAACATTGCCCATTAGGTTTATAACAGCAACTTTTTTTTTATTTTTTGAATTAAAAATTCCAAAACCGTTTCCCGGTGAGCCTTCGGCTAAATTTTCTGGTCTCAATAATCGATTTTCCTGTATGATAAATTCCATTGTTTCTTTTTGATCCCATACGTGATTTCCAGTTGTAATTACATCAACACCAGAATTAAAAAACTCTTCTACATTTTTCTTAGTTATTCCTACACCAGGGTCAGCTGCGTTTTCACCATTAGCAACAACAAAGTCTATTTTTTTTTCATTTATGAGAGTTGGTAAATGTTTTTTTACAGCTATACTTCCTGATTTTCCAAAAATGTCTCCTAAAACTAATATATTCATTGTGTTTTTTTTAATCCCCGTTCAGTAAGAATATAATCTAACTTTACATCAAATTTCGATGTTGGAAGTTTATTATATTTTTGAAATGAAAAAGCAACACCAATAGTAAGTATTTTTTTTTTATTTTTTACCAAAAACTTGCTTAAATATTTATCATAATACCCTTTTCCATACCCGAGCCTATTATTTCTAATATCAAATGCCAAAAGAGGAATTATCATCACATGAGGAACAAAAAATTTATTATTAATAGAAGGCTCTAAAAAACCATACTTATTAACTGTTAAAAGATTTAATATTTTCCATTTTACAAACTTCATACCTCCATTTGAATTTATTTTAGGTAAAAGTATTTGGATGTTTTTTTTATCACTAATAAGTTTAAAAAGTTTTAAAGTATTTACTTCATAACTTGAGGGATAATAACAAGATAAAAAAATTTTTTTTTCTTTAAATAAAGATTTTAATAATTTGAAAATAGGTTTAAAAAAGTTATAATTTACCTCATAATACTCTTTTTTTCTATTTTTGAAGAATTTTATTCTTAATTGTTCCTTACTTAACATTTACTGAACTTGGGAATTGGATTCAGTTTTTTCGAGTATTTCCTCTAAAGATTTTGTTGTTTTGTCCAGCATTACCTCATACAACTTATTACTGTCATCAACCATTTTTTTAAAATTATCAATGTCAGTGTTTAACTTCTGAATCTCTTGATCTTTATTTCCTTTATAATCTATAGCCAAGGATTTAAGCTCTTTAAACTTGTCAGACAGCTCATCTAGCTTTATTTTTTGTTTAGACACTCTTTCTTTAAGGTCAAAATACTCATCTATTAACTTTATTGTAGTAATTAATAAAAGTTTATTTTCTCCAATATTTCCTAACTTATCTTTTAATTCGTTATATTTCTTATCTAAAAAATTAGTTAGCTTTATTAAAGATTCTTCCTGGCCATCGTCACACGATAATAAATAATCTTTATTATTAAATTTAATATTTACATTTGCCATTTGTCAATTTCTCTTACCAAATTTTCTGTTTCTTGACTCAACTCATCTATATCTTGATTAAACTTATCCTCTTGCGCAGACTTTCTATTAACTTCCTCTTGAAGTTTCTGAATTTTTTTTTTTAAATATGTGTGTTCTCTTGATAATTTTTCATGCTTAATCTCTAATTCCTTTTTTTCACTTTCTAATTGATTTCTGTGAATTTTAATTTGATCTTTGTCACTAGAAGACTGTGAATAACTGTTAGATAATACACTCAACCTTTCAAGAAGTTTGTTTAAGTTTTTTTCTTTATTTTCTAAAATTTCTAATTTGCTCATTTGTTTTTTCTACCATATTATTGCTATAGTGACTTTAAGTCTATATAGGTAAATTAGTAGTGAACACAAAATTAAATCAATTATCAAATGCAATAAGGTTTTTGTCGATTGACGCTGTGCAAAAAGCTAACTCAGGTCACCCTGGGATGCCAATGGGGATGGCTGATGTTGCTACGGTTCTTTTTAAATACCACCTGAGGTTTAATCCGAAAAATCCTGAGTGGGTAAACAGAGATAGATTTATTTTATCTGCTGGACATGGCTC
>MDSV01107885.1_pt1 | contig 18113 bp, 11 predicted proteins | sample 810851 | NCBI WGS metagenome assembly MDSV01 (sample SAMN05326640, study PRJNA326480) | marine metagenome | isolation source: seawater | place: Atlantic Ocean: North East | collected 2012 | reverse complement strand
TAAACAACTCATAAGTGTTCTGAAAGATTGAAATTATTTTTTATTCCATTTATACCTTTCAGAGCAATATTTGACACTATCCCAATCCTTTTCCCGCTTTTTCTCCAGTTAAAATTCAAACTGCATGTTTTACATATTTTGCTAAATTCTTTTATTTGCTCATTTAAAATCAGTTATGAATTACTTTTTTAAACTGATTAATGTCATAGCCAAATTTAACTTGTAAAGTAGTTAAGATTTTAAGATATAAATCATCATCCATTTTGTTGGCCCTACTCATAATCCAGCCATATTTATTTTTAGGATAACCTACAGCCATATATTGATAGTTATCATCTAATATAATGACTTTATAAGGGAAGCGTAAAAAAGGAATGCATGGTCTTGTTAGTTTAAGTTTCCATTCACTATTGTTTTCTTTGTTTAGTATTGTTGCTCGCTGTTTTAATGTGACTGGATTATTATTCTTTAGAGCATGATAAGATATTTCTATTGTCCCATCAGAATTTAATGTGTATTCGTCGTATGAATCAGTTGCTGTGTTTTCGATAAAATTCGGGATATTTGATATTACATACCATTTACCCATAAATTTATCTATATCAAGATTTTTTACGGGTTCCATTGAAAATATAACAGATTGAAAAATGAAAAATGAAAAATGAAAAAAATATTTATTAACCATAAATAAATTTAATATTTTTTTCAATATCCTTAGATAGACTTTTATGAACAGGGCAATTTTCCGCAGAGCGCTTCAAAATTTGCTTAATTTTATCTGAATAATTATCAGGAAACTTAATAATAATATCAATTTTAGATATCATTCGTGGATTTATCCCCATTGTTTTATTTACTTCAGCAAAAGTTCCCTTAATATCGACATCATATTTTTTTAGAGCAATCCCCATTATTGTTAGCATACAGCTTGTAAGAGATACGCAAAGTAAATCTGTTGGAGAAAAGCTCTCTCCTAATCCGTGATTGTCTTTAGGGGCATCTGTATTTATTGATATCCCAGATTCTAGGTGCTTTGCAGATGTCCTCAAATTGCCATTATATGTAATTTCAAATGAATTCATTATTATAAATAGAAAAATGATTATTAAACCTATATAATATAATGTTATTTTATGGTAATAAAATTATAAAGAAATGATTAAAAGAACTCATACATGTGCAGATTTATCAATTAAGCATCTTGACAAAGAAGTTGCCTTAAATGGCTGGATATCGAAGTCCCGAGATTTGGGGGGGCTCATATTTATCGATTTAAAAGATCGTTATGGAGTTACTCAAATTGTTTTTAATGAAAAGACAAATAAAGAAAGTTTCAATAAGGTTAAGCCCCTTGGTCTTCAAGATGTGGTAGGAATAAAAGGATTGGTTGTTTCACGTCCAGATGAAGCCATTAATAAAGATATGCCCACAGGAGAAATTGATGTTGAAGTAACTGATATTGAAATTTATAATGAAGCTAGTCCAATGCCTTTTGATGTAAATGATAGATTTTCAGCTATGGAAGAAAATCGACTCAAATTTAGATACCTTGAGCTGAGAACAGATGAAATGCAAAATAATTTAAAAATAAGACATGACACAGCTCTAAGTGTGAGAAACTTTTTATCTAGTGAAAATTTTTTAGAAATAGAAACTCCTATTCTTATGAAATCAACACCAGAAGGAGCTAGAGATTTTTTGGTCCCAAGTCGTTTGCACGAAGGTAAGTTTTACGCTCTTCCTCAATCTCCTCAAACGTATAAACAATTATTAATGGTTTCAGGACTTGATAAATATTTTCAAATTGTGAAATGCTTTAGAGATGAGGATTTTCGTGCTGATAGGCAACCAGAATTCACTCAAATTGATATTGAAGCCTCATTTGTAACTCAAGAAGATATTGTTAGCTTAGGCACTAATCTGGTTAAATATATTTGGAAAGATGTCTTAAATGTTGATTTGCCAGATACTTTTAAAACTATGAGCTACGAACAGGCGATGGAAAATTATGGAAGTGACAAGCCAGATTTACGTTTTGAAATGCCTTTAATAGAATTTAAGGATTATGTTGAAAAGTCTAATTTTAATGTTTTCAAAAACACATTACAATCCGGAGGTAGAGTCAAAGCAATTGTTTGCCCCAATGGAGAGTCTTATTCTAGAAAGGTAATTGATGAATTAACTGATTATGTCAAAGAATATCATCATGCAAAGGGCTTAGCCTGGATGAAAAATGATAATGGAGTACTGGTAGGGGGTATAAGTAAATTTTTTCCTCAAGAATTACAAAGCATAATGATTAAAAATCTTAAATTAAATAATAATGATATTATCTTTATGGTGGGAGATTCTAAAAAAATCACACTAGATACGCTTGGTGCATTAAGAATTAAAATTGCAAAAAAAGAAAATTTAATTAGAGACGAGTGGCAACCTTTATGGGTTGTTGACTTTCCTCTTTTTGATTGGAATGAAGATAAAAATAGATGGGATTCGCTTCATCATCCATTCACTTCACCTAATCCTGAAGATATAAATATGCTAGATGAAGACCCTGGCAAAGTTAGATCGTGGGGTTACGATATTGTAATGAATGGTTATGAGTTAGGCGGCGGATCTATTAGGATTCATAATAAGGAATTGCAGTCAAAGATATTTGATTTGTTGGGTCTTTCAAAGTCAGAAGCTGATGAAAAATTTGGGTTTTTAATGAATGCTTTTAAATATGGTGCCCCACCTCATGGAGGAATGGCTTTTGGTCTGGATAGAATTGTAATGCTACTAGTTGGATCTAGCCAGATTAGAGATGTAATTGCTTTTCCTAAAACAACTTCTGCGATGTCTCTTATGGACAATTCCCCGTCTTCTGTAGATGAAAAACAGCTTGATGAACTGAGCATTTCTCTAAAAAAAAATAAAAAATAGCATTATCAAATGAAGAAAACTCTTAAAATACATGATGTTGACCCAATTATTTTGGCGGGGCCAAATGATGAAAATATAAAGCTAATAGAAAAAAACTTTGAATCATTAATAGTTTTAAGGGGAAACTCAATTAATATCAATGGTAAAAAGAAAGAGATAGATATTATTGTTAAAGTTTTCAATGAAATGGAGCTAATTGCAATTAAAAAAGACTATGTGTCTAAAGAAGATATTAGTGTGCTCATTAATTATTTGTCATCTGAAAATATTGATATATCTCATCAAAGTAAAGATGAGCTTGTTATACTAAATAGCCATAAGGGCACTATAACAGCAAAAACAGAGGGACAAAAAAAGTATTGTAATGCAATTATAAAAAATGATATTGTATTTGCAATAGGACCTGCAGGTACTGGTAAAACATATCAGGCAGTAGCATCCGCAGTTGCAAGTTTAAAAAGAAAAGAAGTCTCAAAAATTGTTATAACAAGGCCTGCTGTTGAAGCGGGGGAGAGATTAGGTTTTTTGCCTGGTGACTTAAAAGAAAAAATTGATCCTTATTTAACTCCTTTGTATGATGCTTTGCATGATATGGTGCCAAAAGATAAATTAAAATTATATCTTGCAAATAAAACTATAGAGATTGCCCCTTTGGCATATATGAGAGGTAGAACTTTACATAATTCTTTTATGATTTTAGATGAAGCACAAAACGCAACGCATACACAAATGAAAATGTTTTTAACTCGATTAGGTGTAACTTCTAAAGCAATAATCACTGGAGATGTAACACAAATTGATTTGCCTCCGTCTGATAAGTCTGGCTTATCTGATGCAGCTAGAATATTAAATAAAGTAAAAGGGATAGATTTTATCTATTTTGATGCAAAAGATGTTGTGCGGCATCAGCTAGTTAAAAATATAATTAAAGCTTATGACAAAGATGATGAAAAAAAGTAGTACGGTTATTGTAGATTTTGCAAGGACTCCATTTGGTTCCTTTTTGGGAGGTCTATCTAATTTTTCTGCTACAGAATTAGGTGCATTTTCAATAATGGGACTAATTGGCAAAACAGGCATAGATAAATCAAAAATAGATGAAGTGATAATGGGCAATGTTTTAACTGCAGGTATTGGCCAGGCTCCTGCTAGGCAATCAGCAATTCTTGCTGGCCTTAATAAGAATACTAATTGTATGACAATTAATAAGGTCTGTGGATCTGGTATGAAGTCAATTATGTTAGGAGATCAAAGTATTCAATTAAAAGAATCTAATATGATTATTGCAGGCGGCATGGAAAGCATGACTAATGTTCCTCACTACTTATTAAATTCAAGAGTTGGAACAAAACTTGGTAATATTAAACAGGTGGACGGCATGATTCATGATGGTTTATGGGATGTTTATGACCAGGTGCACATGGGAAGTCATGGAGAGTCATGCGCTGAAAAATATGGTATTTCTAGAAATGATCAAGATGAGTATGCTGAGTTATCATATAAGCGATCGCAAAAAGCTGCAAAGGCGGGATTTTTAAATAATGAAATTATTGAAATTAAAGATAAAAATGATAAAGCAGTTGATATTCAAGATGAAGAGCCATTTAGGGTTAACTTTGAAAAGATGAAAAATTTAAAACCTGTTTTTAAAAAAGGAGGTACAATAACTGCTGCAAATGCAAGTACAATTAATGATGGCGCAGCTGTTTGTATGTTATCTTCAGAGGATTATAGTAAAAATTTAGGTTTATCTCCAAAGGCTCGTATTTTAGATAGTGTTAATTTTTCACAAGAACCTAAATGGTTTACTACCGCTCCAGTATCAGCAATTACTAAAATATTGGAAAGAAATAGTCTAGCAATTAATGATATTGATTTATTTGAAATCAATGAAGCCTTTTCAATTGTTCCTTTAGTAGCTATAAGAGAATTAGATATACCTATTGAGAAATTAAATATTCACGGAGGAGCTGTTTCTATTGGTCATCCAATAGGATGTTCTGGTACTAGGATTGTTATGAGTCTTATTAATGCTTTAAAGGTTAATAATAAAAAAATAGGCATTGCCTCAATTTGTATTGGTGGTGGAGAAGCAACTGCTATGTTGATAGAGGTGTTATAGTGAACTTCAAAGATAATTACATTGGTGTGGTTGGCTCAGGCACTATGGGTAATGGCATTGCGCATGTTTTTGCTCAGTCAAATTTTAAGGTATTTTTAGTAGACTTAAATCAGTCTATTCTCGATAAAGCTATTCAAACAATTTCAACTAATTTGCAAAGACAAGTTAAGAAAGAATTAATTACAAAAGACCAAATGATAAGCTCACTTGAAAATATAACTACGAGCACAGATATGAACTTACTAAGCAATGCTTTCCTTATTATTGAGGCGGCAAGTGAAGATGAGCTCATAAAAATGAACATTTTTAAAAATTTAGACTCTATTTGCAACCCCAAGTCAATTCTGGCAACAAATACTTCATCAATATCTATTACTAAGATTGCTAGCGCAACTAGTAGGCCACATAAAGTTATTGGAATGCATTTTATGAATCCTGTGCCAATTATGAAACTTATCGAAGTGATTAAAGGAAAACATACAAGTGCAAATACCTTAGAAACTATAATGCAAATATCTAGTCAATTAAATAAGACAGCTTTAGAATGCAATGATTCTCCAGGATTTATTTCAAATAGAATTTTAATGCCTTTAATTAATGAAGCTGCATATTGTTTTATGGATAATATTGCAGACAAAAATTCTATTGATGGTATAATGGAGCTTGGAATGGGACATCCTATGGGGCCACTTAAATTAGCAGATTTAATAGGAATAGATGTTTGTGTTTCAATTATGAAGGTTTTACAGGATGGTCTTAATAGTGATAAGTATGCCCCATGTCCATTATTGCTAGATATGGTAAAGTCTAATAAATTAGGTAAGAAAACAAAACAAGGGTTTTATAGGTACTAAATGAATTTTGAATTGACGCAAGAACAGCAGATGATAAAAAAAATGACTCAAGAGTTTGCTAGAGACGAGTTATTGCCTGATGTAATTAAAAGAGATATTGAAAAAATATGGCCCAAAGAACAAATTAGAAAAATGGCAGACTTGGGTTTACTTGGAATGATGGTTGAGCCAGAATGGGGGGGGAATGGAATGGACACCGTATCTTATGCAATTGCAATGGAAGAAATATCAAAAATAGATGCTTCGGCATCTGTGATAATGTCTGTTAATAATTCTTTAGTATGTTCAATTTTTCAAAAATATGGCACTATAGCTCAAAAAGAAAAGTATTTAAAGCAATTGGCAAAAGGTGAAAAATTGGGATGTTTTTCTTTATCTGAACCACAGTCTGGTTCAGATGCATCAAATATGAAAACATATGCATTAAAAGATGGCGATGATTTTATTATTTCTGGAACTAAAAATTGGGTTACAAATGGGATAAGCTCTGATATTGTTATGGTCTTTTGTGTAACTGAGAAAAATGTTGGGCATAAGGGAATTTCTTGTTTTATAGTAGAGAAAGGAATAAAAGGTTTGTCAACTGGTAAGCCAGAGGAAAAACTTGGAATCCGATCCTCAGATACTTGTGAGTTATATTTTGACCAAGTAAGAGTTTCTAAAGACAATCTTATCGGTGAATTGGGTGAAGGTTTTAAAATTGCATTATCCACACTTGATGGAGGGAGAATAGGAATTGCCTCACAGGCTCTAGGTATAGCTCAAGCATCCCTAGAAAGTTCAATAAAATATGCAAAAGATAGAGTCCAGTTTGGTAAGTCCATATCAAATAATCAAGCAATTCAATTTAAATTAGCAGATATGGGTATGGAAATTGAGGCAGCAAGATTGTTGATATATAAAGCTGCATCAGAAAAGGATAAAAAATTAAATTTTTCCTCATCAGCATCAATGGCTAAAGTTTATAGCTCAGAAGTTGCGATGCGTGCCTCTACTGAGTGCGTTCAAATTCATGGTGGATATGGCTATATTAAAGAATCTGGAGTCGAAAGGCTAATGAGAGACGCTAAAATAACTCAAATTTATGAAGGGACGTCTGAAATTCAGCGAATTGTGATAGCTAGGAATTTGTTAAAATAGTTTTATGAAAGTTTTAAACCAGATGCATTTGCAAAGCCATGAACAAGTAAATTTCTTTCATGACCCTAATACTAATATTAAGGCAATTATAGCTATACATAGTACAGAACTAGGCCCATCTTTGGGTGGATGTAGAATGATGGAATATGCGTCTGAAGAAAATGCGCTTTTTGATGTATTGAGATTATCAAAAGGAATGACCTATAAATCAGCAATTGCTGGACTTAAATTAGGTGGTGGAAAATCAGTTATAATAGGAAATTCAAAAACAGATAAAACAAATGAATTACTTGAAAAATTTGGAGAATTTATTGATAGATTAGGTGGAAGATATATAACCGCTGAAGATATGGGAATGAGCGTAGAGGATATGGAAATTATTAGTAGAAAGACTAACCACGTCACCGGACTTTCCCAAGATTTAGGAGGCAGCGGAGATCCTTCAAAGGTTACTTCTTATGGAACATATATGGGCATTTTATCAGCCGTTAAATTCAAATTAAACAAAGATAGTCTTGATGGAATTAGTATAATTGTTCAAGGCCTAGGAAATGTTGGGATGAAGCTGATAGATTATTTAATAAATCATGATATCAAATTATATGTCAGCGATATTGATGCTGAACGAGTTGATCAATGCGTTTCAAAATTTGGTGCAATCCCTATCGCTGAAAAAGATATTTATGATTTAGATGCTAACATTTATTGTCCTTGTGCAATTGGCGCTACAGTTAATGACAATACAATTAATAGATTTAATTTTGATATAATTGCTGGAGCAGCAAATAATGTTTTAGAAGATTATGAAAAACATGGCAATATGTTATTTAAAAAAAATATTTTATATGCGCCAGATTATGTAATTAATGCTGGCGGTGTGATTAATATATATAATGAGCTTGGTAACTATAATAAGGATAAAGTTTTTAGTCAAGTTGAAAAAATATATGATAATCTGATGAATATATTTAGCGAGTCAAAAAAACAAAATATCGCTACAAATATTATTTCTGATCTTTTAGCTGAAAATATTATCAGTGAATATAAAAAAAGTAAAATTACTATATAACGATGAATAGAGAACAGAAAAGAGAGGCCCGAATTTTTGCTCTTAAGATGGCATATGCATATGAGATGACCAATCAAGAGAGAAGCTTGGTTGATAATAGTATTAACATTGATAAAAAATTAAATCAAGATTCTGATGATATACTAATCTATAGTAAAAAAATAGTTAATACATGTATTGATAATATTCAAGATATTGATTCCTTGATAACGAGTAAATCTGCAAACTGGGATATTAATAGGATAGCATTCATTGATAAAATAATAATACGGTTAGCTCTTGCTGAAATGCTATACTTTGACGAGGTTCCTCCAAAAGTTTCAATAGTGGAGGCGGTAGAAATATCAAAAGAATTTAGCACTAAAGACAGTAGCAGTTTTATAAATGGAATATTAGATTCTATTTATAATGAAAATAATTTGGAAGTTAGAAAGTCATGTTAGGAAATGTTTTATCAAAAATTTTTGGAAGTAAATCTGATAAGGACATTAAAGCTATAATTCCACGAGTTAAGGAAATCAATAATATCTATGATTCACTTGCATCTCTAAGTGATAATGAGCTTATTGGTCAATATCGGTCTTTAAAAGATGAGTTGAAAAATTTAATTCATACAAAAAAGGAAGAACTCATAAATGATAATGAAGATGTAGATATTATTGATGAAATTTTAAACAAATTAGAAACTGACTTTTTGAATCAAAATTTGCCTAAAGTTTATGCTTTAGTTAAGGATGCTTCTCGTCGATTATGTGGTAGCCAAGTTGTTGTGATGGATCAAAAAATAGACTGGAATATGATTCATTACGATGAGCAGTTGATAGGTGGAATAGTTTTGCACGATGGTAAAGTTGCTGAAATGAAAACAGGAGAAGGAAAAACTTTAGTTTCAACTTTGCCTGTAGTTTTGAATGCATTAACTGGTAGAGGAGTTCATGTTATTACTGTTAATGACTATTTAGCAGAGAGAGATAGTCAGTGGATGGGTTGCATTTATAAATTTTTAGGTTTAACAGTAGGCTGTAATTTGGCTCAGCTTAATAATGCTGAAAGGGCTGCAGTTTATGATTGCGATATAACTTATGGAACTAATAGTACTTTTGGCTTTGATTATTTAAGGGATAATATGACCTTTAGAACAGAAGATCAAGTTCAGCGCCAACATGTTTTTGCTATTATAGATGAGGTTGACTCAGTGCTAATTGATGAATCTCGCACTCCTTTAATTATATCTGGTCAAGTAGATACTCCATCTAATCAGCAGTATGATGTATGGAGAAATAAAATTGAAAATTTAATTAAGAAGCAAAATGGCTTTGTTAATCAGCTAATTGATGAAGCTGAAGATATGCTTGATGATAATAAGAAAAAAGCTGGACTAAAACTGCTAATTGCAAGCAAAGGTGCACCTAGGAATAAAAAGCTTATAAAAATAATGCAACAAGAGGGTATAAAGCAATTATGCTTCCAAATTGAGAGCGAGTATATTAGAGATAAGAGAACTGCTGAAATAGATGATCAGCTATTTTTTACCATTGATGAACGTTCAAATATTACGGACTTATGCGATAAGGGTAGGTTAGAGCTGTCACCTGATAATCCTGAAGATTTTGTTATCCCAGATTTAGGTGAAATCTTTCATGATGTTGATAATGAGAAAATTGATTCAAAAGAAAAAATGATCAAAAAAGAAAAAGCTCAATTACTGCATTCAGAAAGAAGTGATCAGATACACACAATTAACCAATTGCTGAAGGCATTTTCCTTATTTTTTAAAGATGAGGAATATATAGTTAAAGATGGAAAAGTCCAGATTGTGGATGAGCATACAGGTAGAATTATGCACGGCAGAAGGTATAGCGATGGTCTTCATCAAGCACTAGAAGCAAAAGAGCATGTTGTGATTGAAAAAGAATCACAAACTGTTGCTACTATAACAATTCAAAATTATTTTAGAATGTATGAAAAGTTGGCAGGCATGACAGGTACAGCTATGACTGAGGCGCCTGAGTTAATGGAAATATATAAGTTGGATGTGGTTGAGGTGCCAACACATCGTTCTGTCGTTAGAAGAGATCACGATGACTTGATATATAAAACTAAGCGTGAAAAATATAATGCATGTATAGATAAAATTAAGGATTTATCAGAAAAAGGGCAGCCTGTTTTAGTTGGCACTACATCTGTAGAAGAATCAGAGACTCTTTCTAGGTTGCTTAGGAAATCTCAAATTCAGCACAATGTTCTGAATGCAAAACAGCATGGAAGTGAAGCTGAAATAGTTGCTAGGGCAGGATATAAAGGCTCTGTTACTATTTCGACAAATATGGCAGGTAGAGGGACTGATATAAAATTAGGAGAAGGTGTTAATGAATTAGGAGGTCTTTTTATACTTGGTACTGGAAGACACGAATCAAGAAGGATAGATTTACAGCTAAGAGGTCGCGCTGGTAGACAGGGGGATCCTGGAGAATCAGTTTTTTATTTAAGCCTAGAGGATAATCTTATGAGATTGTTTGGTTCTGACAGAATTGCAAAGGTCATGGATAGATTAGGCTTGAAAGAGGGTGAAGTTATAACTCACTCTATGGTTTCTAAATCCATTGAACGTGCTCAGAAAAAAATTGAGAGTAGAAACTTTAGTATGAGAAAAAATCTAATTGAATACGATGATGTTATGAATAGTCAAAGATCTGTTGTTTACGATAGAAGAAACCAAGCTCTTGGGGGTAGCGACATTAATGATGAGGTTGACAATATACTTCTTAATTATTTAGAGTTAGTTATGGATGAGAATATGTCGTCTAATAAAAAACAAGATTGGAATATTGATAGCGTAAAAGAAGATTTGATTAACACTTTATCAATTGATATTTCGAGTTTTATTGATAATGTATCTAGTTCAGAAGATTTTAAAAAAATTATCCTAAGTGAATCAAAAAAGATTTTAGATTTCAAAGAAGAGTTGTCAGATAAAGATATATTTGAACAATTTAAAAAGTTCATAGTTTTTAGAACAATTGACCAAAACTGGAAAGAGCATCTACATTCAATGGACCAACTCAAAGAAGGAATAAATTTAAGGGCGTATGGTCAAAAAAACCCTCTTGTTGAATATAAGCGAGAAGGTTATGATATGTTTAATAATATGATTCTAGATACTGATAGAGAAACATTAAAAAGGATATTTAGATCAAATATAGTAAGAGATGAAAACGAAAAATACTCTTCATCTACTAAAAACATAAATTTATCACACGATAAACAGCCTACTAATCTAGCTTCGATTCAAAACCCAGCAAATGGTCAGCCAAATACTTCTGTAATGAGAAAAAGAGTTCCTATTACTAATACGGATAAAAAATATGGAAGAAATGATAAAGTTAAAATTTCGAATGGAACACAGACCAAAGAATTGAAGTATAAAAAAGCAGAAAATTTAATATCACAAGGATGGAATATAATTGAATAAAAAAAGTTTTAATACAAAAGTAATTCACGAAGGACAGAAGCCGGAGGAGCCATTTGGAGCGGTATCTCTTCCGATTTATCAAACCTCTACATTTGAGCAAAAAGAATTTGGGGAGTATTTATTTGATTACTCAAGGGCTGACAATCCTACAAGAAAAAATTTAGAAAAAAATATTGCTTCAATCGAAGGAGGTTTAGGGGCAATATGCTATTCGTCTGGTATGGCAGCGATATCGTCTATTTGTCAAATCTTTAAATCAGGAGATGAATTTATTTTTACGAACAATGTGTATGGAGGAACATATCGTTTGATGGAAAAATTCATGAAAAGATTCTCTATATACGCAAAATGGGTAGATACTTCATCATTGGAAGATATAAAAAAGAACATTACTGATAAAACTAAGATGATTTTTATTGAAACGCCTACAAATCCTATGATGACAATGTCAGACATATCAGAAATATCAAAAATTGCAAAAAAGAATAAAATTATTTTAGCTGTTGATAACACATTCATGTCGCCTTTTTTCCAGAGACCTATAGAGCTTGGAGCAGATATCGTTATTCATAGTACAACTAAGTATTTAGGGGGACATAGCGATATAATTGGTGGAGTGGTTGTAGTTAAGGATAGTCAGGAAATTTTAGATGAATTGAAATTTATCCAGATGTCGGTTGGTGCGGTACCAGGACCATTTGATAGCTGGCTAACTCAAAGATCAATAAAAACATTAGCAGTTCGAATGGAAAGGCATAATGAAAACGCTATTGAAATCGCAAATTTATTAGACCATTCAGATAAGATAATAAAGGTTTATTACCCTGGATTAAATCATCATCCTCAGCATAATTTGGCTAAAAAACAACATATTTCTAGCAATGGTAAGCATGGTTTTGGGGGAATGATTTCCTTTGAATTAAAAAGCCTTAATTGCGCTAAAAAATTTGTTAAGAATCTTAATATATTCACTCTAGCAGAAAGTTTAGGCGGTGTAGAAAGTCTAGTTTGTCATCCAGCCACAATGACTCATGCATCTATACCAGAAAAAATTAGAAATGAAATTGGTATAACGGAAGGGCTGCTAAGGCTATCAGTTGGCATTGAGGATATTGAAGATTTGAAGGCTGATATTTTAAACGCTGTGAGCGCCCTCTAGGTCTCCTCGTAACAATATGACACAAAAATAATAACTATTTTTTACATTTTTTTTCGTAAGTTCTCTCAAGAATTCTATTTATATAGTTAATAAATATGGGAGGAGTCTTATGAAGGCTTTAAAAAATACAATCTTTACAATTTTTATTTTTATGGGTTTGGTTTTCTCAAACTCTCTAACTCTTACTAATGTAGATACTGAAGCAGGAACACTAGATGTTTATATGCAAAATTCTGACGTTGTAGGGGGATTTCAGTTTGGATTAGCTGGAACTAATATAACTGGTGCTAGTGGTGGTTTAGCTGCAGATGCAGGATTTACGATTTCAACTAGTCCATCGTTAGTTTTGGCTTTTTCATTTTCAGGTGCTACAATACCAGCTGGTGATGGAACTCTTGTAACTGTCAATTTTGATGGTTTTGTTGACTCTATTTGCCTTGATGGGGTTGTATTTTCTGATGCAGCTGGTGCTGCAATGGATTTTAATTTAGGAGATTGTTACTCTGTAACATTTGGATGCACAGATGAATCTGCATGCAATTATAATGCAGATGCAATGGAAGATGATGGCTCTTGTGCATATATTGAAGACTGTCTTGGAGAATGTGGTGGTGATGCTACTGTAGATGATTGCGGAGTTTGTGGTGGCGGTAATGAAGATATGGATTGCTCTGGTGTTTGTAATGGTGATGCTGTTGTAGATTGTGCTGGCATCTGTAATGGTGATGCTAGTCTTGATGCTTGTGGAGTTTGTGAAGGCGGTGAGACAGATTCTAATAATTGTTTTGAAAGCAATACATTGTATTTAGAATGGAATGTTGATGGAGATTTAGATGTTTACATGTATAATGTTGACCCTGTTGCGGGATTTCAGTTTAATCTTACAGGGGTGTCTCCTTCACAGGCAGCTGGAGGCTCTGCTGCTGCTGTGGGATTTACAACATCTACTAGTCCTGCAAATGGAACGGTTTTAGGCTTTTCATTTTCAGGAGCTACAATTGCACCAGGTAATGGACTTCTTACAACCGTTTCTTTTACCGTTAATGAAGATGAGTTTCAATCCTGCTTAGAAGAAGTTGTCATGTCAGATGATGGCGGCGCTGCTTTAGATTTTGATTTGGGAGACTGCGTAACAGTTATTAGCCTGTCTGGTTGTACAGATATGAACGCTTGTAATTATAATGAGTTTGCAAATGAAGATGATGGAAGTTGTTGGTATATTGGTATTGATAATGACTATTGTGATTGTGAAATGAATGTCAATGATTGTACAGGAGAATGCGGCGGTGATGCTATTGTAGATTGTGCTGGCGTATGTGATGGAGAATCTGTTGAAGACTGTCTTGGAGAGGGTGGTGGTGATGCTATTGTAGATTGTGCTGGTACATGCGAAGGATTAGCTGAATCAGATGCTTGTGGTGAATGTAATGGCTCAGAAACAAATCCAGATAACTGTTATGAAAATAATACATTATGGATGCAATTAAACAATGATGGTAATATTGATGTTTGGATGTATAATGTTGACCCTATTGCGGGATTCCAGTTTGATTTGACTTCTGATTTAGATGGTTTTGCAATTAATGGTGTAAGTGGTGGCTCTGCTGAATCTGCAGGATTCCAGCTAAACTCTAATTCAACAACTGTGCTTGCTTTTTCACTTACTGGAGCAACTGTAAATCCTGGCTTAGGTCTTTTAGCAACTGTAGATGTTGACTTAGGTGATGATCCAAATGGATTTATTTATATGGAAAACACTGTTTTTTCAAATGATGAAGGATTTCAATTAGATTTTGATGTACTTGATGAGCTTATGGTTGGAACACCGCCATATGTAGAGTTGTCACTTATTAATGTAACTGAAACAGGCGCTGATATACATATGGTAAATACAACTAATGTTTCAGGGTTCCAATTTGAATTGACTAGCGTAACAGATGGAAACTTTAGCATAACTGATGCAATGGGAGGATTGGCTGAATCTGCGGGATTCGAAGTAAGTTATAATGCATTAGGTACGGTTTTAGGTTTTTCGCTTACTGGTGCAGAAATTGCTCCATCGGACGGTGTACTAATTAGCGTTTCGTATGACTATTCTGGAACATACGCAATCTTAGATATAGATGGAGTAGTAATGTCAGATAGTGATGGTGAAGCTATTGATTATGGTGTAGGTTCTTCAACTATCGTAATTGGTGAACTTCCTCCAGTTCCTAATTCACCATCAGGATTAGTGGCAACTCTTAGTAATATGATAGATGTAGAATTATCATGGAATTCATCTGAATATGCAGAGTTTTATACTGTTTATCGTAATGGGCAAAGTCTTGGAGAAACAATTGGCTTGACTTACAGTGATAATGGGTTAGAATATGAAACTGATTACATATATTGGGTAACTGCAAGCAATATTAGCGGTGAATCAACAGAGTCAGAGGCTGCTGAGGTAATTACAGAGGCAGAGCCATTCGAACCTACTCCTCCTAGAAACTTAGAGGCAGAAGCAGGTGATGAACAAGTTCAGCTTTCATGGGACTTACCAGCAAGTGGTGGTGGAGCTTTCCCAGGTTGTCCTGATGGCAGCGGTGAATATGCTGATTGTTCAGGGGCATGTTTTAATAATGCTGATTGTGCAAGTGGTGGATATGATTGCTGCGTAGACGATGGTAACTGTTCTGATATTGATGGAAATGGGCAGATAGTTGACTGGTTAGGAGATGGTTATTGTGATGATGGCACATGGGGCATGGTTTATTTATGTGATGATTATGGTAATGACTGTGGTGATTGTGGAACAGATGAAGATCCTTTAGGAATATGCGGTGGAGAAATATTTGAATGTGAGTGCCCTGAAGGTATCAATAATTTAACAGTTTCTGGAGCTACAGATCTTGATGGAGATGGAGTTGATGATGACTGTTTTGATGTATACGGTGATGGATCGGTATATTCAAACTATTTTTATTTTGAATGGTCAGGATGCAATGTTTCAGATATTTACTGGGGGGTCGATGATGTTTTCGAAAATGGTGGTAACTTTGGAAACTTTGGTTCTGGCTTGACATTTTATGGTTTTGGTCCCTCAGAAACATATCAGTTTATGGTTATGGCATGCGAGGGTGATTTTCAGTCTGATATAGCAATTGGAACATCTAGCTCAGTTGATTGTGCATCAAGAATTGAGCCTGCTGTTTCTGATAACCGCATTAAAGAATTTAATCCTTCAAATACAAATACCCGTGAAGAAGTTTCTGGGTATAATGTATATAGAGGTCCTGTTTCAGAGGCCTATGATCTTCTTACAACTGTTGATGGTAATACAACTGAGTATTTAGATGAAGATGTGGTTAATGGAGAGACTTACTACTATGTTGTTTCTGCTGTTTATGATGGAACTATTGAATCAGAGTATTCAAATGAAGCTAGTGCAACTCCAATGCCATTTGAAGCCCCTATTCCACAAAACTTAGTAGCTACAGGCGGCGATAGTTTAGTTGACCTTCAATGGGATCAAGTTGAAGAAGGTGATGGTGGTGACGGCGGAGGCGGTGGAGGCGGAGATGGCTCTATTGGCTCTGAATGTGAAGGTTGCACTGATCAATACAATGCAGGTGGACCATGTATATTAGATTGTCAATTACAATGTGTTAATGCTGCAACTGCATATTCATGGGTTGGTGATGGTTATTGCGACGATGGTTCGTTTGGTATGTATTTACAGTGTGATGAATTTGATAATGACGGTGGAGATTGTGATGGAGATGGATTTGGTAATAATAATGATAAGGTTTACTACAATGTTAATAGCAATACAAGAGATGAAGCCTTTGTAGGTTATAATGTTTACAGAGCACTAAACACAGGTGGTCCTTATACGCTATTAGCTGAAATTATAGGTCAAGAAACTACATATCAAGATTCAGAAGTTGAAAATGGAATGATGTATTATTATGTAGTTACATCACAGTTTGAAGAAACTGAATCGGCTAATTCAAATGAAGATGGAGCAGCTCCTATGGGATCAATTGGAGTGGTTTTATCGGGTGACGTTGGGCCATATGATCAGGGAGCTACTTTTGAGGTGACAGTATCAATGAATAATCCTTATCCTGTTGCTGGAATTGAGCTTCACCTTGAAGAGTCTACTGAATCAATTAGCGTTGTTAATGTTGAAGGTATAGGTGCAATTGAAGGATTAGGTACTCTCAGTACTAGTGAGGTTAACGGCGAGTTAATTATTCTATGGTTTGATTTGACTGGGCAGGTAATTGAGCCTGGTAATGGTGATATATTAACAGTCACATATCAAGTCAATGATGATGCGCCAGACAATGAAACAATTGACTTAAGTTTAACTAATATGAGCGCATTTTCTGACTCTCTAGGAAATGCATACTTCTATAATTCCAATACAATTGAATTTGTCACTGGTCTTCCAGATGTGTTCTTATCGTTAGTTCAAACCACTGATACTGAGTATGAAATACATATGGAAAATTATGTAGATGTTTCGGGTTTTCAGTTTGCAATATCAGATGCCCCTGACTATTATTCATTTGATTCGGTTGAGGGTACAGATCGAGTTGGTGATTTTGCAGTTTCAGGAAGTGAAAACAATGGAATGACAATACTTGGATTTTCATTCACTGGTGGGATAATCACTCCAGGTACAGGAGCAATAGCTGTTGTTACTATGACAAATGATATGCCTGGAATGGATTTTACCTCTGAGGTTTGTTTTGACCTTGCGACTTTATCAAGTCCATCTGGGACAGCAATATTTACAATTGCTGATTGCTCAGAATTCATGAGTCCATTTGGTCCATCTACACTTACTCAAGTAATAGATATTGATGCTTTCCAAGTAAATGGAATTTCATTTAATATTGTTGCAGAAGATATGTCTGCTAGCAGTACTTTAGGTCAGGTTGATTTACTAATTGCTACTGATGATGCAGGCGCATATTATGTGCCAAGTTTTGGTATTGACAATATTGGAGATGTAGATGTGTTTGAGGGATATGCTATATTCCCAAATAGCGCTGGTCAAATTTCAATTGAAGGGGTACCAGCTGAGCTTGGTCCAATTGCTGTAAACGCTTTCCAAGTAAACTCAATGCCGTACTTACCACAAGAGTGTATGAGTACCGATGATGTGTTTGCAGGATATGAAGACAATATACTGGTAGTTCAAAATGATGCGGGCGGATTTTATGTTCCTAGTTTTGGCGTGATGTCTTTAACTGAGATGTGCCCAGGTGATGCTTATTCCGTATTCTTAAATGGTGCAAATGGCTTTGACTTCACATACCCATCAGGTGATATGGCCAGAAGCTCAGCATCGTTTGCATGGGAATCATACAATGATGCTT
>MDSV01189343.1_pt1 | contig 18114 bp, 17 predicted proteins | sample 810851 | NCBI WGS metagenome assembly MDSV01 (sample SAMN05326640, study PRJNA326480) | marine metagenome | isolation source: seawater | place: Atlantic Ocean: North East | collected 2012 | reverse complement strand
TTCAGATAAAAATAATTTAAAACTAAATGACGAAGAAAGACTTTGTAGATCATTGGAAAGTATGGGACCTACATTCATAAAACTTGGACAGTTTTTAGCAACTAGGCCTGATATAATTGGGGAAAAGTTATCTGATCAACTAGAAAAATTGCAGGATAAACTTCCTGCATTTGAAACATCTATTGCTCATAAGATATTAAAAAATTCTTTAGGTCAAAAGATTATGGAAACAATACTTAATATAAGCGAACCAATAGCAGCTGCCTCTATTGCACAAGTTCACAAAGCTCAAATCAATGACAAAGGTACGATTAAAGATGTTGCAATTAAAATTTTAAGACCAGACATACAAAAGATATTTAATAATGAAATTGATGCTTTAATGTTGCTAGCATATATTATTGAAAGTACAGTTAAAAAAACAAAAAGACTCAAATTAGTAGAAGTAGTTTTCCTATTAAAAGAAATTACAAACAATGAAATGGACTTAAGATTTGAAGCTGCTGCTGCAAATGAATATTCTGAAAATACAAAAAATGACTCTGGTTTTATAGTACCAAAAATATATTGGAATTATACAAGCGATAAAGTTTTAACGCTAGATTGGGTGGAAGGTATATCTATTCGCGAAAAAGAATTACTCGAAAATAAAAGAATCAATGTGGATCAGATTTCTACCGATATTATTCAACATTTTTTAAGACAAGCTGTTAGAGATGGTTTTTTTCACGCAGATATGCATCAGGGTAATCTATTCATTGATCAAGACGGGAACATTGTTCCTATAGATTTTGGTATTATGGGAAGAATCGATAAACTAAATAGAAAATATTTAGCTGAAATACTTTATGGTTTCATCAAAAGAGATTATAAAAAAGTTGCTGAAGTTCACATACTTGCGGGATTGGTTCCAAATAATGTGCAAATTGAAGAATTAGCTCAAGCTTTAAGATCTATAGGTGAACCAATATTTGGACAATCTGTAAAAGATATTTCAGGAGGCAAACTTTTAAAACAGTTGTTTGAAATTACAGAGAAATTTAATATGCAAACGCAGCCTCAACTTCTACTTTTGCAAAAAACAATGGTTGTTGTGGAAGGTGTTGCAAGAAAACTTAATCCAAATACTAATATATGGGAAACTTCTAAACCTGTTTTAGAAAAGTGGCTCAAAGAAACAAAAGACCCTATTTCAAATTTTACTAAAAGTATTAAAGACTCTGCAGAAGTTTTAAAAAAACTACCTGAATTTCCTCAAATGATGGATAAAGCTAATCAAGCATTAACATTTTTAGCAAGTGGGCAAATTCCTCAAAATTCAAATTCATATTCAGCATTAAATGAGAAAAAAATAGAAATGAAAGCTTTAAGAAACCAGAGTATTATTGGCTTATTATTGCTTGTATTTTTAACATTCATAGTATTTTAATTTGTCGATGATAAATTTAAACAAAAAAAAAATATTAATTATAATTTGTGGTGGAATAGCTGCATATAAAAGTTTAGAAATTATAAGAATCCTTAAGAAAAATGGAGCTATTGTTAAAGCTGTGCTTACTAAGGGAGCTCAAGAATTTATAACACCATTGTCCGTTAGTTCTTTATCTAATCAAAAAGTTTTTACAGATTTATTTGATTATAAAAATGAAGCTGAAATGGATCATATATCTCTATCAAGATGGGCTGACTTAATATTAGTAGCACCAGTTACTGCAAATAAAATTGCAAAATTTAGCTATGGTATAGCTGACGACTTAGCATCTACAATTGTTTTAGCATCAAACAAACAAATATTCCTAGCTCCTGCAATGAACGTAAGAATGTGGGAACATAAAGCAAATAAAGAAAATTTAAAAAAACTTAAAAATTATGGCTACTTTTTTATTGGACCTGAAATTGGCGACATGGCATGTGGAGAATTTGGTGCAGGAAAAATGACCGAACCTAAGGATATAGTAAATTTTATAGATAAATATTTTCAAAAAGCAAATAAAGGAAACAAATTTAAAGCTTTGGTCACCGCGGGACCAACGCGTGAATATATTGATCCTGTAAGATACATAACGAATAGATCAAGTGGAAAACAAGGATATGAAATTGCAAAGTCTCTAAAATTAAGTGGATTTCAAACCACTTTAATTTCAGGTCCAACAAATTTAGATCCTATAGAAGGTGTAAAAATGGTAAATGTTTGCTCTGCTAAAGAAATGTTTGAAGCAACTATTGAGAATTTACCAGCTGATGTTGCAATATTTTCTGCTGCAGTTTCTGATTGGAAGCTAAAGAATATTAAAAAAGAAAAAATAAAAAAGAAAGACAAATTCACTTTAAGCCTTGAAGAAAATAAAGATATAATTAAACATGTATCTAACCACAATTCTCTTAGGCCTACATTAGTAATTGGTTTTGCGGCAGAAACAAACAACTTAAACGAAAATTCTTTAAAAAAAATAAGAGAGAAAAACTGTGATTGGATAATTGCAAATGATGTTTCAAATAAATCAATTGGCTTTGATTCTGATTTTAACGAAGTAACAATACATTATAAAAATAATGATAAAGAAAAAATTTATAAGACAAAAAAAAGTTTACTATCTGATGAAATTGTAGAAAGAATAATTTCTAATATTAATTAAAAGATGGTTAGGGTTTTAGTAAAAAGACTTAATCCAAAAGTAAATTTACCTGAATATAAGACATCAGGTTCTTCAGGAATGGACCTTATGGCATTTATAGAAAACAAAATCACTATTTTACCTAAAACTTCACAAATTGTGCCTACCGGTTTAGCTATCGCTATACCTGAGGATTGTGAGGTACAAATTAGACCAAGATCAGGACTGGCAGCTAAATTCGGTATAAGTGTTTTAAATACCCCAGGGACAATTGATAGTGATTATAGAGGTGAAATAAAAGTAATATTGTATAATCATTCAAACAAAAGTTTTGACGTCAATAATTCTGATAGAATTGCACAAATGATTTTAGTCCCAATATTAAAAATGGAATTTGATGAAGTTAATGAGTTGCCAGGCACTTTTAGAGGTAGCGGGGGATTTGGATCTACTGGAAAATGAGTAAAGATCTTACCCAAAAAAACATAGAGAGATATTCTAGACAAATCATACTTAAAGACCTTGGTGCTGATGGGCAAAAGAAAATTATTAATTCAAGTGTTTTAATTATAGGGGCAGGTGGACTTGGGTGTCCAATAGCAGATTATTTAGCTCGTGCAGGCGTTGGAAGATTGGGAGTCGTAGACTTTGATAAAGTTAATTTATCAAATATACATCGACAATCCCTTTTTACTACAAAAGATATAGGTAAATTTAAGGTAGACATTCTTAAAAAGCAAATAAAATTAATAAATCCTTCTACAAGTATAAAAATATATAAAAAAAGAATTGAGGAAAATAATATTAAAGAAATTTTTAAAAATTATCAAATAATAGTGGATGGCTCAGATAATTTTAAGACTAAATTTTTAATAAACAAATACTCTATTTATTATAAAAAAATACTTATTGTAGGAGCTATAAGCAAGTTTGAAGGTCACGTGTTTTCTTTTGATTTCAAAAAAAAAGCAAATCCATGTTTAAAATGTTTTTACCAAAATGAACCTTCGGATGATATTTTAAACTGTGAAGCTGATGGTGTCCTAGGTCCAGTTGCTGGAGTTATAGGCAGTATTCAGTCAAATGAGGTTCTTAAAGTAATATTAAATATTGGAAAAAAACTTTATGGTCAAATTTTAATTTTCAATCTAAAAAATTTAGAATTTAGAACTATAAAATATAATAAAAAAAAAAACTGTACATGTACAAAATAATAAATTTTATAATAATATTTATTATATTTCAAATAAATGCTTATTCTAAAGATTCAAGTAGTTATCTAATGTTAAAAAATAGCAAGGTAAATGTAAGATATGGTCCAAGCTTTGAATCTCCAATTAAATTTTTTTATAAAAAAAAATATCTACCTGTTAAAATTATTGATAAAAAAGGAAATTGGAAAAAAATAATTGATTTCAAAAAAAATGGAGGCTGGATTCATAGAACTCAATTAAAAAAATCAAAATCATTTATTGTAGAAGAAGACAAAATATTGTTTGAAAGACCTTCTATTTTTTCTAAACCATTGGTTAAAATTGAGAAAGGGAAAATGCTAATTTTTAAAAAGTGTAAGGAAAGTTGGTGTAATATTGCCTTAAAAGACTTTAACGGATGGTTACAGACAGATAATATTTGGGGAGAAATAAAATAAAAGATCTATTTAAATTTTCTCACAAATATCTTTAATTACAGGTATATTTGCACAATCTGAACATTTAGTAGTCTTAACTATACAGCCATCATCAAGAACTTTGACATCTACAATCATATCACACTTTGAACATTTAGCTGAAATTGTTAGTCCACATTTTTTACAATTATAAGTTTGAGTTTCCATTGTTGAATATTTAAGTAAAATTAAATTTTAATCAAGAATTATTGCTTTTAATAATAATCATTCTCAAAAAAAAACTAGATTATTTTAGAAATTTTTTATTTTTTTATATCAAAACGATCTGCATTCATGACTTTCACCCATGCAGCTACAAAATCTTTAATAAATTTTTTCTCTGATCCTTCACTAGCATAAACTTCAGCTATAGCACGTAATTGAGAATTAGATCCAAATATTAGATCAACTCTCGAACCAGTCCATTTTATTTTATTAGTATTTCTATCTTTTCCATCAAATAATATTTCTTCCTGCGAAGTTTCTTTCCAAGTTGTGTTCATATCAAGTAAATTTATAAAAAAATCATTTGATAGAGTTCCTATTTTTTTTGTAAATACACCATGATTTGACTTATTAAAATTTCCTCCTAGGACCCTCATGCCGCCTACTAAAACTGTCATTTCTGGAGCAGTCAGATTCATTAATTGGGCTTTATCAATTAACATCTCCTCAGCTGAAATATTTTTTTGGTGATTTAAACCATTGGTTCTTTTTTTTATAAAATTTCTAAAACCATCAGCTTTTGGTTCTAGCAATCCAAATGAGTTTATGTCTGTTTGATCTTGCGTAGCATCAGATCTTCCAGATACAAATGGTACCTCTATTTTGTAACCTGCTTTTTTTGAAGCTTTCTCGATAGCTACCGAGCCTCCTAATACAATTAAATCTGCTATAGAAACATTTTTTTTCTTTGTGTCAAAATTCTTTTTGATTTTTTCAAACACTTTTAAAACTTTAGCTAATTCATTTGGATTATTAACTTCCCAATTTTTTTGCGGTAATAATCTTATTCTAGCACCATTCGCTCCACCTCTTTTATCAGAGCCTCTAAATGTAGATGCTGATGCCCAAGCTGTGGAAATTAATTGCGAAATTGATAATCCTGATTTATCTAATTTAATCTTTAATAATTTTATATCATTTTTCTTAAGTTTGTATTTTGATTTTTTTATTGGATCTTGCCAGATCAGTTCTTCTTTTGGAACTTCAGGTCCCAAATAACAAGCTCTAGGACCCATATCTCGGTGGGTAAGTTTAAACCAAGCTCTTGCAAAAGCATCTGCAAATTCTTTTGGATTATTATGAAAGTGTTTAGAAATAGGGCCGTAAGAGGGATCTAATTTAAGAGATAAATCTGTTGTTTGCATCATTGGAAAGTTCTGTTTTGACTTGATATGAGCATCTGGCGTCATATTGATTGCGTGTCCATTTTTTTTTGGTTTCCATTGATGTGCTCCAGCTGGACTTTTGGTTAGTTCCCATTCATAGGAAAATAAATTATCAAAATAGCCCATATCCCATTTAATTGGGTTACTTGTCCATGCACCTTCAATACCACTGCTTATTGTGTCTGCTCCCAAACCACTTTTGTAGTTACTATTCCATCCCGTTGCTTGGTCTTGAATTTTTGATCCTTCAGGTTCAGGACCTTTGTGAGATTCTGGTGCTGCCCCGTGAGATTTTCCAAATGTATGACCTCCAGCAACAAGAGCTACTGTTTCATAGTCATTCATGGCCATCCGACCAAAAGTTTCTCTTATATCGTGGGCGGCTAAGTAAGGATCCGGATTAGCATCTGGGCCTTGTGGATTTACATAAATTAAACCCATATGAGAAGCACCTAATGGATTTTCTAATTCTCGATTACCGCTATAACGATTTACTCCAAGCCATTCCTTTTCGGAACCCCAATAAATATCATCCTCGGGCTCCCATATATCTTCTCTTCCAGCTCCGAATCCAAAAGTTTTGAAACCCATAGACTCTAATGCTACATTACCGACTAATATAAATAAATCTGCCCAAGAAATACTATTTCCGTATTTCTTTTTAATTGGCCAAAGTAATAATCTTGCTTTATCTAAATTTACGTTATCTGGCCAACTATTTAATGGTGCAAATCTTTGGTTACCTGTTCCAGCTCCACCTCGTCCATCTCCAGTTCTATAAGTTCCTGCAGCATGCCACGACAAACGTATAAATAAAGGTCCGTAATGACCATAGTCTGCAGGCCACCAGCTTTGTGAAGTGGTCATTAATTTTACTAAATCTTTTTTCAATGCTTTATAATTTAATTTTTTAAACTCCTTTGAATAATTAAATTTTTTATCCATAGGATCAACTAACGACGAATGTTGACTAAGAATTTTTAAGTTAAGCGCGTTTGGCCACCAGTCCTTATTAGATGTACCTCTTCCTGTTGGAAATTTTGACGGTGTTCCTACACCTGTAAATGGACACTTTGATATTTCAGAATTTATATCTTTACTCATGAGAGTAGATTATAATGATTCTAAACTAGTGTCAATAATACAAAGTTGTAGAAAAAAGATTTTGATTTTAGTTACTATTTGCAATTTTAACTAAAATTTCTATAGAATTAATTTTTTTACCAGGAATTGTCTTGTTAATTTTTACATACCCAACATCATCGTTACTTAAGTCAATAAGTTCTTTTGTTTTTTCATTAAAAAAATGATGATGATTTGTCACATTAGTATCGAAATAACTTTTGTCTGTATTTATAGATATTTGCTTTAAGTATCCTTTTTTCCTAAAGGCATGTATCGTATTATAAATAGTTGCTAAAGAAATTTTATGATTTTTTTTTTTTAAATCATTATTCAGACTATTGATGGTAAAATGGAATGTTTTTACTCTGTCAAATAAAAATTTAGAAATTTCTATTCTTTGTTTGGTTGGTCTTAAGCCAGAAGATCTTAATTTCTTTATAAATATATCGTTATTACTCATTTTTTTACTATTTTTTATAACTTATTTTAGAAAATATATATTATAATTAAACAAAATGAAGTAATAAAATTCATTATTTATGCAAGAAAAAAAGTCCTCTTATAAATATGACGACCTTATAAAATGCGCTAATGGAAATCTCTTTGGCCCAGGAAACGCCAAACTTCCACTCCCACCAATGTTAATGTTTGATAGAATTTCAGAAATTAATGAGAGTAGAGGTGAATTTAAAAAAGGATTAATAAAAGCTGAGCTAGATATCAAAAATGATTTATGGTTTTTTGACTGCCATTTTAAAGATGACTCTGTAATGCCAGGCTGTCTTGGATTAGACGCAATGTGGCAATTAGTTGGTTTTTATTTAGGTTGGTTAGGAAATCCTGGAAAAGGAAGGGCTTTAGGGGTTAATACTGTTAAATTTACAGGAGAAGTTCTTAAAAATGTCAAAATAGCAACATATGAAATTAATATGAAAAGAATATTAATAAAAGAAGGAGCGACAGTTGGGTTAGCTAATGGTATTCTAAAAGCAGATGGGAAAAAAATCTATTCTGCAGAAAATCTAAAGGTAGGATTATTTAAAAAATGAAAAGAGTAGTTATTACTGGTGTTGGTATAGTTTCTTGTTTAGGAAACAATCAAGCAGAAGTTTATCAATCATTATTAAATTCAAAATCAGGTATAACTTTTTCAGAAGAATACAAAGAATATAACTTAAAAAGTAATGTTCATGGAAAGCCAAATATTAAACTTGAGGACCATGTTGATAGAAAATTTATTAGATTTATGGGGCCTGGTTCTGCTTACAATTATGTTTCCATGTCTGAAGCAGTTAAAGATTCTGGATTAGAAGAAAAAGATATTAGTAATATTTCGACTGGAATGATTATGGGTTCTGGGGGACCTTCGATCGAAAATGTAATTCTTGCAGCTGATAAAACAAGAGAAAAAAGTCCTAAGAGAATGGGTCCATTTGTAGTTCCAAGAACAATGTCTAGCACAGCATCGGCAACTTTAGCTGTCCCATTTAAGATTAAGGGTGTTAACTATACTATAAGTTCAGCATGTGCAACGAGTGGTCACTGTATTGGAAATGGAATGGAATTAATTCAGTTAGGAAAACAAAAAATTATTTTCGCAGGTGGAAGTGATGAAGTACATTTTGCAATGACCGCAATGTTTGATGCAATGACTGCTCTATCATCGAAATATAATGATACTCCTAAAAAAGCTTCAAGACCATATGATAAAACAAGAGATGGATTTGTAATTTCAGGTGGAGGTGGGGTTTTGGTATTAGAAGAATATGAGCATGCAAAGGCAAGAGGAGCAAAAATTTATGCTGAATTAACAGGTTACGGTGCTACTTCAGATGGATATGATATGGTTGCACCATCAGGTGAAGGAGCTGAAAGGTGTATGCAAATGGCATTAAGAACAGCAAAAAATAAAATAGATTATATAAATACACATGGTACATCTACTCCAGTAGGTGACATAACTGAACTTAACGCAGTTGGTAATGTGTTTAAAGATTATAAGCCTAAAATTAGTTCAACTAAGTCACTAGCAGGGCATTCATTAGGTGCTACTTCCGTTCACGAAGCAATTTATTGTTTAATTATGATGAAAAATAATTTCATAGCAGCATCTGCGAATATAACTGATATGGATGATGAGGCAAAAAAATATCCTATTGTTACTAATGTAGAAAAAGATGTTTCATTAAATTCTGTAATGTCAAATAGTTTTGGTTTTGGCGGAACAAACGCAACACTAGTTTTTGAGAAAGTTTAATTATGAGTTTAATGAAAGGTAAAAAAGGTCTTATAATGGGGGTTGCAAACGAAAGATCAATTGCTTGGGGTATTGCTCAAAAACTTTCTGAAGCAGGTGCAGAACTTGCTTTTACATATTTAGGGGACGCACTTAAAAAGAGGGTGATACCATTAGCTGAAAAATTAAATTCGAATGTCACATTTAGTTGTGATGTAGAAAAAAAAGAGGAAGTAATAAAATTATTTGAGGATATAAAAACTAAATGGGGAAAAATTGATTTTGTAGTACATGCAATTGCCTTTTCTGATAAATCAGAGTTATCTGGAGAATATTTAAATACAACAAGAGAAAATTTCTTAAGAAGCATGTTAATTTCCTGTTTTTCATTTACAGAGGTAGCAAAAGAGGCATCTAAAATAATGAAAGCGGGAGGTAGTATGATCACTCTTAGTTACGAGGCTAATAAAGCAATTCCTAATTATAATGTTATGGGAGTGTGCAAAGCTGGACTTGAAGCAAGTGTTAAATATCTAGCTAGAGATTTGGGATCTAAAGGAATAAGAGTAAATGCTATTAGCGCAGGTCCAATTAAAACATTGGCAGCATCTGCTATTGGTGATGCAAAATTTCTATATAAATGGAATGCTGACCATTCATTTTTAAAAAGGAATGTAGATAATTTAGACGTTGGAAATTCTGCTTTGTATCTATTAAGTGAAATGGCTGGTGGTGTCACAGGTGAAATACATTATGTTGATGCTGGTTATAATAAAGTTGGAATGCCAGATCCAAAAAATATAATTTAAATATTTAATGTCTAAAAGATATAGTGGTAAGTCTTTTAAAGATTCTAGCGTTATGAAAAAACCTAAATTATCTTTAAAAGAAAAAAGAAGACTAAAAAAAGAAAAAAACCGAAAAAAAAATTAATTTAAAAAATATTTTAAAGAAAAATAAAAAATGATTAATTCAACTTTAATAAGGCTCGTCAATACTTCTAAAAAATTTGGCAGGGTTTCCTGCATAAATTCCTTTAACTAATAAGTCTTTAGTTACTACACTTCCAGCCCCGATAACACAGCCAGATGCAATTTTTACTGGCAATATTGTTGAGTTACTTCCAATAGAAACATTATCTCCAATTTTAGTCGGCAACCAATTATTAGGATCATTACTTGATCTTCCTGATCTTAATAAATCATTTGTAAACATTACTCCGTGAGAAATAAAACAGTTTTTTCCTATTTCAACTTTTTCACAAACAAATGAGTGACTTGAAATTTTACTTCCATCGCCAACTATTACATTTTTTTGAATTTCTACAAAGGGTCCTATAAAAACATTTTTTCCAATTTTGCATTCAAAAAGATTAACAGGTTCAACTATTGAACAATTTTCTCCAAAAGTGACATCTCTAATAGAATTTTTTGTAATTTTAGTCATTCACAAAATTATATAAAAATATATATAAAAATCTTGTTAAAATTATGTTTGATAATTAAATTTTAGGCTAAATTGTTGCCTGTTTAATTGATAATTTTACTTTTCCTCTATCAAACCCAATTACCTTAACTTTAACTTCGTCACCTTCTTTGATCACGTCAGTTACCTTTGCAACTCTTTTATCTGCGAGCTCAGAGATATGAACAAGCCCATCTTGTTTTCCTAAAAAGTTTACAAATGCACCGAACTCCATAATCTTCATTACTTTACCATGGTATATTTTATTTAATTCGGCTTTCGCAGTTAAATCTTTAATCATTTGCATTGCTTTGTTTCTGGAATCTTCGTCAGGTGCGGCTACTGTTACTTCTCCTACATCATTTACATCAACTTTTGCTCCAGATTTTTCTACAATTTCTCTAATAGTTGCACCGCCTTTTCCTATAACCGTTGCAATATCTTTTTTATCTACTGTAATCTTTTCCATCTTGGGAGTATGCTTACCAACATCATCTCTAGATTTTGATATAGCTTTATTCATCTCTTCTAAAATATGAATTCTTCCATCTTTTGCTTGTTTTAAAGCCTGCTCCATAATTTCAAAAGTTATTCCAGTAATTTTGATATCCATTTGTAAAGAGGTGATACCATCTTTGGTACCTGCTACTTTAAAATCCATATCGCCTAGATGATCCTCATCGCCAAGAATATCTGATAAAACACTAAAGTCATCTCCTTCTTTTATTAAACCCATTGCAATTCCAGCCACTGGTTTTTTGATAGGCACCCCCGCATCCATTAATGCAAGTGATGAACCACATACTGTTGCCATTGAAGATGATCCATTTGATTCTGTTATTTCTGATACTAATCTGAAAGTATAAGGGAAACTATCTTTAGATGGTAAAGAAGAGTTAATTGCCCGCCAAGCTAATTTTCCATGACCTATTTCTCTTCTTCCTGTTCCAATTCTACCAGTTTCTCCAACTGAAAAAGGAGGGAAGTTATAATGTAGCATAAATCTTTCTCTTTGCAGCCCGTCTAGACTTTCGATTCTTTGCTCATCATCAGAAGTTCCCAAAGTTGTAGTAACAATTGCTTGTGTTTCTCCTCTAGTAAACAAAGCAGAACCATGAGCTCTTGGTAAAATTCCTACTTCACACATGATTGGTCTAATATCCGCTAAACCTCTACCATCAATACGATTTTTATTTTTAAGAATATCAGTTCTAACAATTCTTTTTTCTAAATTTTTAAGTTCATAATTAACATCTAAATCAGTATAGTTTTCATCATCTTCATAAAGTTTTTTGGCTTTATCTGTAATTTCAGATATTAAATTTGATCTTTCTTTTTTATCTTTAATAGAAAAAGCTTTCTTAAGATCTGAAGTTAATTCTTTTTCTAATTTTTTTCTTACTTCTCCTAGATCTTTTTTTTCTATAACCCAATCAGATTTTTTACATTCTTTAGCAAGATCTTCTATCATTTGAATAATTGGAATGAATTTTTCATGACCAAATTTAACTGCATCTAGCATTTGCTGTTCTGTTAAACCTTTTGCTTCAGACTCAACCATCAATACTGCATCTTTAGTACCTGCAACAACAAGATCTAATTCTGATTTTTCTAATTCTATTTTAGATGGATTTAAAACATATTTACCATCAATATATCCTACTCTTGATGCTCCTACTGGACCCATAAAAGGCATACCTGAAATTGCTAATGCGGCCGATGATGCAATTATTGATAATACATCTGCTTCGTTCTCTTTATCATAAGATATTACAGTTGGAAGAAGTTGAACTTCGTTTTTAAATTCATCAGGAAATAATGGTCTTATCGGCCTATCTATTAATCTCGAAATTAATGTTTCGCTTTCTGTCGGTCTTGCCTCTCTTTTAAAATATCCTCCAGGAATTTTTCCTGCAGCATAATACTTTTCTTGATAATTTACAGATAATGGAAAATAATCCATATCTGGATTGACCTTCTTAGCACCTACAACTGTAGCTAAAACTACTGTTTCGCCACAAGTTGCAATTATAGCTCCATCTGCTTGCCTGGCTATTTTGCCTGTCTCTAAACTTATTTTTTTTCCTTCTATTTCTATTTCTTTTTTTATCACCTTAAACATTTATTTCCTTAAATTTAGTTTTGAAATTACTTTTTTGTAACTTTCTAGTTCATTTTTTTTTAAATAGTCTAACAATTTTTTTCTTCTGTTAACTGCCTTAAGCAATCCGACAGATGAATGTTTATCCTTTTTAAATTTTTTAATATGATTTGACAAATTTTCAATTTTAACTGTCAATTGAGATATCTGAACACCAGTTGAACCAGTATCATTATCATGTATTTTTAGTTCCTTTGTTTTTTCACTCATTTTTTTCCTTATTTATATGTTTGTTTTATTAAGTTTTCAATTTTTTCAGCATAATCGAACGACTCATCTTTTATAAAGTAAAGTTTTGGTAAAAATTTTACAGTAATTTTCTTTGAGAGTGTCTTTCTTATTATAAATGAAAATTCTTTTAGTTTATTTATCACATCATCAGCTTCTTTGCCGCCCAAAGGTAACACAAACGCCTTTGCTGTTTTTAAATCTGGACTCATTCTTACCTCTGTAACGGTTATACGATTAGTTTCAACATTTGGAAGTTTAGCTTCATCTCTTAAAAATATCATACTTAACGCTTGCTTAATCATTTCTCCTACTCTTAATTGTCTTTGAGTGAAAGGTTTACTTTGTTTACTCATTGTATGGTTCTTTCCATAGTTTTTATATTATAAACTTCTATTATATCTTTTTTTTGATAGTCACTAAAATCTTTTAATGTAATACCACACTCCAAACCTGCCGAAACCTGTTTTGCCTGATTTTTTTCTCTAAAAATTGTGCCAATTTTTCCGTTAAATATAATTGTTCCATCTCGAATAATTCTAGCACTTGAATCTTGAGTTATTTCTCCATCCAAAACTTTTGAACCTGCTACTTTTCCAATTTTTGAAACCTTAAAAATTTCAAGAATTTCAGCAGAACCTATTATTTTCTCTTCCACATCTGGCGATAATAAACCTGACATATTTTTCTTAATAAAATCCAATACTTCATAAATTATATTAAATGAAGAAATTTTAATTTTGTCTTTCTCAGCAAGTTTTTTTGCTTCTTTCGTAGGCTTTACATTAAAAGCAATTAAAATTGCATTTGAAGCTTTTGCTAATGAAACGTCTGTCTCTGTGATCATTCCAATATCTGATAATATGATTTTTTGTTTAACTTCATCATTTTGGATATTTGATATGGCGCTTTTTATAGCTTCTGAAGATCCATGTACGTCAGATTTTATAATAATATTTAGTTCTTCAGATTTATTTACTTTAAATGCTGAGTCTTGGGTTAACAAATTTAAATTATTTTTACCTTGCTTCATTTCTTGAGTTCTTGCTTCAGAAAGATCTTTAGCCTCTTTTTCAGATGGAAGTACTATGAAATCATCACCTGCCCTAGATGCTCCATTTATACCTAAAATCTCTACTGGCGTTGATGGTTCTGCACTATCTACATTTTTCCCTTGATCATTTATTATAGCTCTTACTTTGCCCCACCTTGTTCCGCTTACAAAAAAATCTCCTTTTTTTAATGTACCTGCGGTGATTATAATATTCGCTATAGGACCTCTTCCAATATCTATTCTCGACTCTAACACTATAGCTTTTGCTTTAGTTTCAAAATCAGTTTTAAGATCTAAAAGTTCAGCCTGTAATGATACTGACTCAATTAATTTTTCTAAATTTTTTTTTGTTTTCGTTGAAATTTCAACCATCAAAGTATCACCAGATAAATCTTCTGCTATCAATTCGTGTTCTAATAATTGATTTTTAATTTTTTGTGGATCAGACTCTTTCAAATCACATTTGTTTATTGCAACAACTATTGGCACTTTTGCTGCTTTTGCATGTTTAATTGACTCAACTGTCTGTGGCTTAACACCGTCATCAGCTGCAACTACTAATACTATAATATCTGTAAGCTTAGATCCTCTTGCCCTCATATCTGTAAAAGCAGCATGTCCAGGAGTATCAATAAATGTTATTTTATTTTGGTCTTGATTAATTTGATAGGCTCCAATGTGCTGTGTAATGCCCCCAAATTCTCCTGCAACAACATTTGCTTTTCTAAGAACGTCTAATAATGAAGTTTTTCCATGATCTACATGACCCATAACTGTAACTATTGGTGGTCTACTTTTTAAATTTTCAGTTTTGACTTCTTTAATTTTTTTTATTATTTCCTCAGTTTTCTTCTCTTTAATAGGTGTATGACCGAACTCTTTAACTAAGTATTCTGCTGTATCACTATCTATTGTATGATTAATTGTAACAGTTACACCCATGCCTAAAAGATGCTTTATAATACTACTTGATTGTTCAGCCATTCTATTAGCAAGCTCTCTGATAGTAATAAATTCAGGAATATTTACATCTCTTGTTATAGGTTTTAGGTTTTCGTTATTATTAAATTTTTGCTGACCTCTATTTTCTTTTTGTTTTGCTCTTTTGTATGATGCTAAACTTCTAGCTCTTGTTTCATTTTCATCTCCACTTAAAGCTCTAGATATAGTAAGTTTAAGTTCTCTTCTTTTCCCACCAATTTTATTTTTTTGTTCTTTAATATTCTCATCACCTTTTATTCTTTTTGTTGCTCTTTGTTCTGCTAATTTTCTTTTCTCATAATCAGAACTTGGAGACGAAAATTTCTTTACAGTATTGACAGGTTTATTAATGTTTAAATTGCCTATTTTTTGAGTTGATTTAGTAAAGGTTTTCTTTTTTGAAAACCCTGTATTTTTTTTTTCAATTATTATTGAGTTTTTAGCGTGGTTTTTTGCTCTTTCAATATTTGAAATAGTTTTTTTTGTATTGCCAGAAATCGAAAGTGTTAATTTTTTTTTTTCCATTTTCCATCTCTCAATCTTTATAAGCTTTATTTCTTGCTGACATAATTAAATTATCTGCTTCACTTTTAGATAAAGCAAAATCTTCTAAATAACCTTTTATTTTAATTTTTTCACCTTTTACAATATCATAACCTCCAGTTAATTCATCAGAAGCGAGATCGGCAAAGTCAATTAAATTTAATATTTTTTGTTCTCCAAGTGTTAAAAGCATTCCAGGAGTTAAACCTTCATGATTTATTAAATCATTATTCATTCCAAGATCTTTAATTTTTTTCAAAATTTCTTCTTGCTCTTTTGAGTAAGACTCTTGAGCTCTACTAATTAATTCTTTAGCAGTTTCTTCTTCAATACCTTCAATTTTAGTCAAAGCTTCAGTGGGACTATCTTTAATGTCGTCTATAGAAGAAAAACCTTCAGCAACTAAAAGTTGTCCAAGAGTTTCTTCAACTTCTAAATTTTTAATAAATATATCAGTTTTTTCTTTAAATTCTATTTGTCTTCTTTCAGAATCTTCTTCATCGGTCATAATATTAATTTCATAATTTAATAGTTTTGTCGCTAATCTCACATTCTGACCTCTTCTACCTATTGCTTTACTCAAATTTTCCTCATTTAATATCACATCTAACTTTCTAGAATCATTGTCCACATTTACTCTTTGTATTTCTGCTGGAGACAAGGCATTTGACACAACAACAGCTGGATCTTCTGACCAATTAACTATATCTATTTTTTCTCCCTGTAATTCATTTACAACTGCTTGAACTCTACTTCCTCTCATTCCTACACATGCTCCCACCGGATCTAGAGATGTGTCAATGGCTTTTACACATATTTTAGCTCTACTACCCGGATCCCTTGCCGATGATTTAATTTCTATTAAGCCGTCATAGATTTCTGGAACTTCTTGAATAAATAACTTTTCCATAAATTTTGGATGAGCTCTAGAAAGAAATATTTGTTGACCTCGTGGCTCTCTTCTCACGTCAAGACAATATGCTTTTACTCTATCCCCGGCCTTAATATTCTCTCTAGGGATCATCTCATTTTTTTGAATTATAGCTTCTGTCCTACCCAAATCAACTATCACGTTTCCATACTCAATTCTTTTTACAATTCCACTTAAGATTGTGTCTTTTTTGTCCTCAAAATCATTGAATTGTCTTTCTCTCTCAGCTTCTCGGACATTGAAGGATATAACTTGTTTCGCAGTCTGAGCTGCTATACGACCAAAATCAAATGACGGTAAAGGTTGTAAAACTTCGTCCCCTATTTTTTTTTCAATATTTTGTTCGTCCAATGATTTTGCTTCCTGTAAGCTTATTTCAATATTTTGATTTTCTGGATTTTCAACTATTGTTAAAATTCTAAAAATTCCTATTTCACCGTTTTCTCTATTAATTTCTACTTTAATTATGTTTTCAGAACCAAATTTTGATTTTGCTGCTTTAGCAATTCCATTTTCCATAGAACCAATTATCAATTCTTTGTCTATAGATTTTTCTAATGCTACAGCCTCAGCAATTCTTAAAAGTTCTAATTTATCTGATCTTCTATTTAACATTTTATCCTCTAAAAAAAAATGGGCCGAAGCCCATTTTTAAAATTCAGTAATATTTAAGGTATATATATTAACTTTTATAATATTATCAACTTTTTACTTTTTAAACACTCCAGATTTATCTGTTTTTTCCCACGAAAAAGAGCCATCTGAACCAGGTTCTCTTCCAAAGTGACCATAAGCTGCTGTTTTTTGATAAATTGGCTTATTCAAACCTAGCATTTCTCTTATTCCTCTTGGGGTTAAATCAAAGTTTTCACTTATCAATTTTTCAACATGTCTATTTTTTTCCTCATCATTATCAAATAAATCAACATAAATTGAAAGTGGTTTTGAAACACCGATTGCATATGCTAATTGAATTAAACATTTATCAGCAACACCAGAAGCTACAACATTTTTTGCAAGGTACCGTGATGCATATGCAGCAGATCTATCAACTTTTGTAGGGTCTTTTCCAGAAAAAGCACCACCACCATGAGGTGCTGCGCCACCATAAGTATCTACAATTATTTTTCTACCAGTTAATCCACTATCTCCATCTGGGCCACCTATTACAAAATTTCCAGTTGGATTTATATAAATCTCATTTTGATCAAGATTTCCTAATAAATTCTTTGGAATAGATCTCTCAATGTATGGCATGCAAAGTTCCTTGACTTTTGCTAAGTCAACATCTTTTGAATGTTGAGTAGAGATTACTACTGATTTTACAGCACTAGGCTTCCCATTTTTATACTCAATTGTAATTTGACTTTTAGAGTCTGGTTCAATTCCTTTTAACTTTCCAGATTTTCTATCTTCAGCCATTAGTCTTAAAATTCTGTGTGAGTAATGAATTGGAGCTGGCATTAAAACATCTGTTTCATTACATGCATATCCAAACATAATTCCTTGATCTCCAGCACCTTCATCTTTATTTCCAGAAGAGTCAACTCCCATGGCTATATCTGCTGACTGAGAATGTAAGTGAGTTTCAATCTTAGTAGTATCTTTCCAACTGAAACCATCTTGATCATAACCAATATCTTTAATACAGTCTCTAACTTTTGATATTAATTCTTCTTTCTTAATTTCTGGACCTCTTGTCTCTCCTGCCAAAAC
>MDSV01064050.1_pt1 | contig 18115 bp, 6 predicted proteins | sample 810851 | NCBI WGS metagenome assembly MDSV01 (sample SAMN05326640, study PRJNA326480) | marine metagenome | isolation source: seawater | place: Atlantic Ocean: North East | collected 2012 | reverse complement strand
TATGGTGAACAAATAAAACCAAAGTCAATAGATTTAAGCTTAACAACAGATGGTAAAACATATACTATCGTAGATGACGGAGACGGAAATCTATATGATAATAATTTTTCTGCTAGTTTCGCAGCATTCAAGTCAAGTTCATTTGACAGAACACAAGGTGTCTCATCAGCAGCTGCGACAAGAGGTAGTGGTTCAGAAGTGGGCAATGTTTTTTATTCACAAGGATTGATAGTGTTGACGGATACGGGTTCTTACACTCGTGATGTTACAAGTTATACATTAAAACATCAAGCTACACAAACACACTATGAACACGAATATCGTGTGATAGCTAAACCATTTGAGTTTAACAATGCGTTTTGGTCGGTTGTTATTGTTCCTGACATTGAAGCACTTGAGCCTGTTAAAGATTGAGAGCCAATTGCTAATTGCCATGCAAATGAAGTAGCACCTGTGGCTCTAAGATATGCACCGAATGTAGTAGTATAACCACTATCACATCCATCAAAATGTGAGGCCATAAACGCGACTTCTACATCAACAGTAACTCTATCGTTTATACTGTCGCTATTAGTATCGGTAGTAAATGCACCACTAAAAGTACCTTCTGTAAAACTACAATTATCTACATGAGATGAAAAAGAATTGTTAAAATTACCTGAAGCAGAATTAGCAATAGAAACACCTGTTGGTGCTGAACCTGCTTGTGCTGCTTGTGCAACAACCCCAACTACACCCGTAAAACTCAATTTAATCACCCGATTTGTACCCAATTTCCGTTAGATACACAAATGTATGATGTTGCTTCATTATCTGATACTGCTGCATTAGTAGCCCAATTACTAACAATAGAATTGTTGTTCCCAAGAGTTACTGTTAAATTAGAACCTTTATTATTGAATATAGTATATTGAAGTCCTGTTGTTGCATCATCAGGTAATTCTACTGCCCCACTACTTGTCACATAAACATATGAACCGGATTGTGCTGCTGTGAGTTGTGTAGTACCTGTTACTGCTACAACATTTGCTTTACTTGTCATTTGAGCAGATATGGTTACTTGACCTGTTCCATTGGGTGCGAGGGTGATATTTCCGTTAGCACCATCAGCAATCACTATTGAACCGGAATTAGTGCCGCTATTGGTATCAATTGTTAAATCGCCTGTTCCATTAGTAGTGAGTTTTACATCAGTATTAGAATCTCCAATTTGAACTGTGTCTGCTTGAAGTCTTACATCTCCTGTTCCATGTGGGGCAATATCAATATGTTGATTAGATGTTGATACTATATCATATCCGGCAGTATCTAAGGCCGCACCTAATTGTGGTGATGAATCATCGGCTAAACTTGCTATACCACTTGCATCTTCCCAAGCAGGGGCAGAACTAGCCCCTGTTGAAGTTAATACTTGACCGTCAGTTCCATAATTAGCACCACCAATACCTATTTGACCTGCATCGTGTATTCGTAATCTTTCAGTTCCATTAACAGTAAAACCTACACCATTTGAACCACTAGCAAACATACCACTATTTCCGGGCGGATTGAAAGCATACATTGGTTTACTAGCAGAATTACTATTCGGAAAACCTTTAATTTGGCCTTCACCACCAAAACAATTTAAGTTACTTGTTCCGCTTAATCCGTGCCAACCTATATCTGTTACGTTGATATTTAATGGATTACCGCTTGCTACTGATACATCACCAATAGTCAGTTTAGTTAAATCTGTTCCATCAAATGTTGCTACTGTCGAAGGTAATGCGCCAAAAGACCCGCTATTGTTGTATTGTAATTGACCTGCCGACCCTGCGGGGCTTGCACCTGCATTTGCGTCAACATATTCTTTAATCGCACCTGATGACATTATGTGGTCGTCAGCATCAACATGCTCACTTCCTATGTCTATATCATTGAAAGTATGCCCTCCGAGGGTTATACCTTCTGTTACTATTAAGCCTTTTTTTACCTTAAAATCCGCATTATTTGTTGCCATTGTATCACCATGATTTCACTATCCATCATATTAGTAGAGTATTGAGTATTGTGTAAGTATGGTTGCCGTTATTAGCAGGTGTGTAAATTAGACGTACTGAATTGGAATTAAAATCTGCCGACCAAGCACCAATCGAAGTACCTGTGCTAATCATACCATATTCAAGAATAAACACATCATCAGATGTGCCTTCGTATGTAATAAGTATCTCACCAACGTCTGTATCTACTGCGGTATCTTTCTTGATTTGATAGATGTATTTTGCTGTGGTGTATGTACCTGTAGCGAATGATGTGATAGCAGTAGCACCTGAAATTGATGCACCTGAGCCTCTTGTTGTGTCTAACACAGCAACTGCATCTACGCTAACAGCAGCGGCTTGTACTGTGCCGTTTGAAGTTAGATTTCTAATTGTCGCTAAATCTTTGTTGGAATCAACCACCAACGCTAGGCTTGCAGAAACAGTTCCGGCTGTAACCGCATCAAGAACATTCAATTCTGCGGCTGTAGTTGTTACAGCGACACCAGCAATAGCAAGGTCATCTTTGGCTATATTGACTAACCCTGTACCATTAGGCGTGAGTGCGATATTACCATTACTGTTGGTTGAAGAAAGAACATTTCCATCTAGTTGAAGGTTGTCTGCAACTAATACACCACCTGTTATTGTGCCTGTAGTAGTGATTGCCCCACTACCTACATCTATCGAAGTGAAGCCTGATGTTATTGAACCGCTATTCAAAGCACCAACAGTTGTTAGACTTGATGTTACTACACCGGATGCTAATGTTGTAGCATTGGTGAATATATCAGCACCGCCAAGTTTGTATTTTTTACCTGATACTATGTCAAAGTTCTCAGAACTAGTCCAAGCGGTATTTGCGTTTACATAGTTAAATGTCTTATCATCGCCACTAGATATGAGAGTTATACCACCACCGTCAATAGCAGCATCATTTCCCACACCATTAGCAAGTGATATGTTCTTGTCATCAAGTTCTATGGTTGTTGAATTAACTGTAGTTGTTGTACCGTTTACAGTTAAATTACCTGTAACAGTAAGATTGTCGTTGACTGTGGTTTCGGATGTTGTGTGTCCAATATTTATAGCAGTTGCACTAGTTGTACCAATTGATATTGATGCTGCCCCTGAACCTGAGTTTGCAGCGTCAATAGTCATAGCCTTAGCACTACTTGAGTTAGCAGTCATCGTTAGATTGGTTGTATCGGTTGAATCTATGGATAGTGTTGTTGCAGTAATATCAACATCTGCACCGTTAATATCAACAGAAGCCGCCGCCGCAGTAGTAAGACTCGTTAAATCTCCAACTGCTGTAATTTGGCCGCTTTGGTCTGCATCTAAAGTTAGAGATACCCCACTTGCTGCAAGACCGTCACCTGCGAGAGCAGTAGCAATTCTATCTACTGTTGTTTTACGATTAGTTCCATTTGCCCCGTCATCAATTATGAGTAAATCTCCACTTACAATCGCTGCATTAATATCGGTCATTCCGTCAATATCCAAACTATGAGTTACAGTTCCATCTGCGGTGGTTTCCGCTTTTAATCCACCATTTGCTACTACGGCAAAGAATAAATCTTCTCCTGTTGTAATAGTCGTGGCGGTTGTATCAGTTGTTGCTGATACGGTGAAACCAGCCCCCATTCCGTCTGCGCCACCTGCGGCTGCTATCCAAGAAAGTGTACCATCTGTTTGTGATGCTAGAACATATCCATTTCCACCGGGTGCTGCTGGTGGTAAAATGTAGTTATTCGCTGCTGTAGATACGGTTGATGCTCTAATGCTTTGTACATGAGTTGTTGAAGTATCACCATTTGCATGTCCAACAAATTGTAATCTTCCAGCACCAGCAGTTCCTATTTCCACTATACCTGTAGATTTTATGTTAAGAAGAGAATTAGTATTTCCTAAAGGATTAGCAGTATTCTCACCATTATTACCACTATTACTATAACCTATAGCGTCAAAACTGTCGGCTCTATAGCCTATTGTGAAACTGTCGCCCGATGTTTGTCTCATTCTACCAACAGCCCAACTTGAGCCTGTGCCTGAGACACCTGTGGTGAAAGCCACACCTTGTCCATACATTGTAGTGTTTTGCGTGTTTTCCATCACTAAGAGATTAGTATTTCCGTTATAACCCGACCAAGCAGCACCAGCATCTTCTGTACTAATATTAGTGAATATTCTAAACTCAGCATCCATTAATGTACTACCATTTGTACCGCTGCCTTTTGCACTACCGCTTATTTGTCCGTCTGCGTTTCCATCTTTAGTAATAGTTCCCCCGCTATTGAGGTTTACAGCACCTGTGGTTTCTAATGTTACTAAAGTGGTTGAGTTCGTTGCCTGTAATGTCGTAAACTTACCTGAAGCGGGTGTATGGTCGCCTACAGTCGTAGAGTTAATTGATGAACCACTGCTAGTTACAGTAGCGTTAAGACCGTTTGTACCTATATGTACATCTCCACTCTCACGGATAGTTAGTGCTTGTACGTGGCTAGTAGCCCCGCCACCGCTACCTGTAGTACCCCCTCCTGTCTTGAGAACTACTAGTCCACCTTTACCTGTACCATCTCCTAGACCAGCCTTAATTGTGATATTTTTTCCTGTACCGTTGGTGGTGGTAGTTGCATCCATATCAATAGTAGCGTGTTGTGCGTTAGAGAAATCTATGTTTCCGCCTTCTATCTTCAATCCTTTTTTCACTTTGAAATCTGCGTTATTTGTCGTCATTATGCCACCATCGCTTGCCAACTTACTCTAACATCGCAGACTATTCCTGTAACCTGCGGTGTGACCTCCAATATCAAATTACCGCTATCTATCTTGGTATCGTACACACCTTGTAAAGTTTCGCTGGAATTGGATTGGACTAAACCGTATACTGTGATGGATGCATTTGTACCATCATGGGTTACAACAGCCTCGGCTGTTTCAAAGACTCTATTGCTGCTACCATCTTCACCATCAAACTCTATCAAGAGTTTACCTGACCTGAAGTTAGCAATAGGGAAAAGAGTAATGTCCATATGGTCGTCTGAACTACCATCACCGTTGTTATTAGAAGCAGTAATAGAGCCTGTGGCTTCACCATAGCCGACATTTGCTATTTGTAAGGGGGCTAGTGGTGTTGCTTGGTTGATACCGACTCTATCATTAGTTACATCAACCTTCAATGTGTCTGTATCAATCGCTACATTTCCTGAACCTGTTATTGTAGTAAAATTACCAGCACCATACACAGTATCGAAATAACCGTTAGCCCATCTTATCGCACTGCTACCTAAATCTAATGCGCTATCTGAACTTGGAAATACACCTTTGTTGAACTCCCAAGCACCTGTGCTACTACTCCATGAAATTGTTTTATCGTTAGCACCCTTGAGTGTTATACCACCACCGTTTGCGGTGCTATCGTCAGGTGAACCCACAGAACCTAATTCAATATTCTTATCATCAACTGTAATGGTTGTTGAACTAATTGTTGTTGTTCCGCCTGATACTTCCAACGTACCACTAATCAACACATTACCTGCTGCTGTGAGAGTGTTTCCATTAGAACCAATAGATGTTACGCTAGGTAGTACGGTGGGTAAATCACCTTCAACTATAGTACCAAACTCAACAGCAGTACCATTAGTACCGTTACCGTTGTTGACTTGAAGAAACTTATTAGAAGCACTATTGAAGTTAGCAGGTGTGTCAGATAGACCCACAAAACTGTAACTAGCACTAGTTGTATTACCGCTATGAAGAATGGTATCGCTACCTAATTTAAGTTTATTTGAATCACCACTATCCATCCATAGTGTTTGACCTGCTGTGCTTCCCAAGTTACTACTATGTGGTGTGAACTCTATTGCTTTAGGGTCGCTTAACAGATTTGTAATGCTAACATCGCCTGTAACCGTCAGTTTATTCGATGATGTGTTGAAACTAATTGTAGAGTCGCTAGTGAAACCACTTGAACCGTCAGATAGTTGTACTAAACCTGATGCACCACTAGATGTTGTGGTTGCTGTAGAAGAAAGCATTGTTTGATGCCAATTGCTACCATCAAAAACAAATACAGCACTAGTGTTACCACCAACCGCAATATTACCGGATGATTGTACTAATGTAACGCTGTTACTAGCATGTTTGTTAGATACGAAGATAGTATGACCGGGCGGGAAAGCAGAATCGCTTACATCAGGTGTAAGATTGATATTACCTGATGGGGTTAGTATGAAGTAATTGTAATCATCAAATTGAAATGTTATATGGGCTGAACTAGCCTGAACTAAAACCAAATTAGGGCCGAGTCTATGTGTTCTTCTTGTTGAACTTTGATAACCTGAAAAGAATAGCACATCGTTATTACTCTCATCTGCACCCATCCATAGGCCACCTAACTTAGATGCTGAGAAAGTACCATTTTCTGTTCCACCACCATGTACACCGTCAAGGTCAGTATGGCTGTTGATTCTAATAGAATCTGAGGCAGTAGCACCAACAGTACCTTTTGACATTCTACCTAAATACAATGGTGATGGTCTAACGTAACTTCTTAGGTCATAAATGTTAGAATTGCTTTGTATGTCTATCTTCATGGTTGTCGAATTAGCAGCGTGAACAGCCTTCACTACACCTAAAACAAAGGTTTGGTCTACATCTAGAGAACCTCCTTCATTCAAGAAATTAGTTGGTGTATTAGGAAAACTTGTACCCGCACTACTTCTTTCAACACCAATTCTATTAACACCTGATGAGTTATCAGTAGTTACATAGATAACGAAAAGACATTGTTGTCCTGAAGTTAAAGCAGAACCGTAGTTTGAATTATCTAAGTCGAGTGTTAATGTGTTAGGTGTGTTGGTGCTATAACCACCAGCAAAATCTATTAATGTGCCATCAAGAACACCATGACCGCCTTTGATTGTTATAGTGTTAGCACTAGCATAAGCAATCGCACCCGGTAAAGCAGATGGTGTAACTCTTCTAGATTCACCTACAGCGTAGTCCTCTAACAACAGTATACCATTACCATGAACACCTTCTAGCATGTTAGTTAGCGAGGATGAGAAAATAAAGTCTCCATCTTGTAAATTGTCTGTGTGTGTTTTTAGCGGATTGGACATTAACTCACCTCATATAGAATCTGTATTTTCATTTCTGTGTTGTCATCTTTCACAACGGGTCTGAAAACGTGGCGACTCACAGGTGTAAAGCCTGTGCTGTCTTTCATTTGAATGTATACTTCTTTTAGCGTTTCATCGAACTTTTCTGTGATAGGTATTTCGGCTTCCACTAGTATAGATGAATTGTCTAAAATCTTAACAGTTGGTGTTACTGTAATAGCAGGTCTACCAGCACTCCCATCACTACTTGTAGGGGGTGTGTTGTCAAATCCAATTATGACTTCATTGATGTTATTGGCTATCGTTTCTACTATGAGTCGTTTTAGATAATCATTAACGGCCATTATTCATCACCTACATCCACTAAGGGAACGCTCTTATTCATTCCGATTGTTTTAGCACTTGCCCCTAAACCAACTCTATTGGAATTACCACCTAAAATTAACTTAGCATCCTCCACAATATTTGTGATTATGTTGACTTTAGTGGTTACTCTAATTTCATCAAAGAAATTGAGGTTTTCTTTAATTATTTGCTCTTTCAGATTTTCACTCTTCACATCAATTGAACTTACAGCACTCTCATCAATAGATTGTAATATATTTTCTATACCCGCTTGTAATGAAAGCAAGTTAAAATCACTCATTCTATTTGTTAAACTATGTTGTGCTTCCATAATAACATATCTTTTCTCACCGTACATCATTACATCTCCCGGTCTTAGATACCACAAATCAGGATGGCCTTTTGTTTCTATTGATTTGCTAAGTAAATTATTAGCCTTCAAAATCTGTCTTGCTGCTTTACTTACTTCATTATGACCCATTAAAGACAAATCCACTATTGGGGTTGTATTTTCTATGACGTTACTATTGAAGCGGCCTTTTTGTCTACCACCATCGTTAAGTGTTACAATATTCTTGTCATTCAGAGCAATAACACTACCTTTGACAGTTACTCTATTCAAAGTGTCATCTATAGGGTTATTCTTCTCAGGGCCAAATCGTAAATCTTTGTATACTCTATGATGTTGTTTAGAGAAGTTGAATGGTACAAACAATAGATTACCAAAGTTATCAAACTCTAAAACTCTATTGTCTCTTCTTGAAAGAATCTTTAGAGCGACCATCAGATTGAAGTTATTGAAATTAAAGGCTGAGAAAGTGTTACTGTGTTTTCTCCTTTGTGAATCTGCGTTTGTTACAGTCAAAGGTGTGCCTATTGATACGGAAGATAGTACACCATCAACCTCAGATGCTAACTCTAGTGCTAAATCACTAGTTCTTAGTCCAACATCAACAGGTTGACCTAGATGGAATGTGTTACTCAAACCTAAATCAGCGAATGTTTGATTTTCCATGTTGGATAAATTAAGTCTAATTTGCTCGGAAAGGTTTTCTACAGTATCTCTATAGAGTCTTTTACTCACATCATTAGAGTCGTAGAGTAATCTAGATGTTGTGTTAACACCACTAGGAGAATAAACGCTAATTTTAGATGTATGCCCTGCTGTTTTATTGTGGGATAATAACATTGAAGATTGCTCTTCTACAACGCTATATTTCTTTTCAGTAGCCAATGTGTGTGGTGTAGCAGCAAAACTTACCTTAGGCAAACCTAGTTTTTGTGATTCGTATTTTCCTAAATGAAGTGCATTATCTACAAACACAGGTTTTCTAACATCATACATAATCTCATTTGGAGATTCGGTGAAAGCCCCGTTAGCAGGTTCTATCAAAGTCATGTTGCATCACCTGTGTGGTCGTCTGTGTTGAAACTTACATCTCCTTTGTGTCCTTTAGGATGTAGCGTTTGAGAGAATCTTGGTTGGACTGTAAAATCACCTTTTCTTACAGAATCAGAACGGTGATGTTGTAATGTGTTTTCTGTTACAATAAGTCTAGCAACGGTTTGTTTTACATTTGTTGTGAAGTTTGAAGATTCACTAGTTGGTATTGTTGGGCCTGTTGAACGAGTGTTTGTGAAAGAAGCATCATCGAACAACACCACAGGATAATACGGGCCATTTGCGTTTGCACCCGCTGTGCCACCCACATAAAATGATGATGTGGAAGGTGTATCTACTTCATAGTTAAACAACCCGTATTTGTTACCTGATGTGGTAGCATAGTAAGATTTCTCCGTGTCAACTTCTTGAGGGCTACTAGAATGTAGTTGGTCGTTCATTCTATACAATTCAACGTGTTTGTTATCCAACACTCTGATTGGTCTTACTAAGAATCTCACAGATTTATCGGTTTCATTGTTTGCTCGGTTGTTGTTTTTCTTAACTGAGTTTTGATAAGGATTACTTGATTTACTAGGTGAGGATATGTTGTCTCTACCCCAACCACTATCATCAACCACAGTAGAATAATTCTTCGCATCTAAGATGTAAGAGCCACCATAACTACGGAATACGTTAGTGTGGCTAAATCTCAATATTGCTGATTGTGGAGAGCCAGCCACTTGTCTAGTGAAAGACGAAGGTGTGATGAAATCGTTAGTTGTGCTGTTACTGTTTCTTTGGAATGTGTTTTGTAAAACAACTCTTTGACCTACGTTTCTATCTGTATGTAGACTGTGTGCTTCGCTGTTTAGAGCAACAAAGTTTTCTTCCGTTGTGTCAAACAACGGTGCATCAATACCGATTCTTGGGCTTGTTCTACTGATTGCATCAACGTGTTGTGAACTTCCGCTTATTGTTTCTGTTCTACTACTGACTGTTGCTTCGGGTTTCAACAAACCATCATCTGATAAATTGAGTGAATTGCTTATACCTCTCTTGACTTCATCGGCTTGCAATACAGCGTTACGGGGGCGTAACAGACCCTCACCAAACAACGGTTCAGATGTGTGCTTGCTTAGAACCAAACCTGTGTTAACCACAGCCTGACTAACATCGGTATACACACATTGGTTGAAGAAAGTCGGGTATCTAACACCTCTACCGTTACCCATATCACCAACTCTCAAGGAATGGAATGGTGCAAACACATCTACTAAGGTACTGCTACTGTTGTTATTTGCGCTGTTAACAACACCACCAAAACGTGGTATTGTTTTACTATTGGTGATGCTGACTTGACCGCTGCTGTTGAGTATGTTCTTCACATTGAATAACGGAGAGCCACTATTCCACACTCTATCAAACGGTGTGTTAGTGCCTTCTTTGTATGCGTTACCGCAATCCCAAGCAGGTCTAATACCGAATCCACGCACAGGTGATTTTCTCACATCTTCACCCCTATCGTTACCCCACCAATCTACTAGGTAATGTTTGGATGCTAACGCCAAATCTGTGATTTCCAAACCTTCTACATCACCCCACCAATCTCTTTCAACTGTACTCTTGTTAGATAGTGTTCTCACAGGCACACCAAAAGGTCTAGTCATTCTTGTACCTTGTGCGTAACGCACTTGTTCACCTTGCACATCTGAGTTTAACATACCTGTAAAGTTGCTTAAACGGCCTAAAATCCCATTATATTTGGATGAAAGGTTGCCGTGTGTTTCTATTTGTACTATTGGGCCTGAGTCGTAACTAGTGGTGTTGTATGCATCACCTGAGGCTGTTTTCTCTAAAGCACCGCGAGCAGGTACAATACCCCAAGCAGGGCGGTTGTATGCTTGTTTCAATCCAACCCTATAACCGAAGTTTCTTCTAACGGTGTCATTACTAGTAGTTGTGGTGATACCCGTTGTTCTTGTGTATGCGTTACTAGAACTATTCCACCCGTTATCTTCCCAATTCATCGTTACATTAGATGCAAAACCCGGTAACGCCCAAGAAACGCTGCTTTGCGTATAGCCATCCAAACAACTAACTTGCGGGCCACCTCTACTACCACAAGGCCAATATCCACCATATAGAGTAGCACCATAAATGCCTGATGATATATCATAAGTATCAAGGTCGTTATCTATGGTGTTGACTGTTCCATCACCATTAGATGCTTTTTGTGCTTTCATCATAAATCTAAATGGGCCAAAACTCATTTGATAATTAGCAGAATGATAATGTATTGTTTCATAATGCTCAGGCATAGCGTTGTATCTTGCTTGAACTGATGGTTGACTATCCCAAGCACTTCTAGTATCTGAGAAATATGTCATAGGTCTACCTAAATTATGATTCCATAAACATAAGAATGCATCAGGTGGGTGTAATGTATTGGTATCTCTACTACCTGAAGATAATGTACTAATTGTTTTTGCATAATTAGATACAGTTTTATTATTACTATATTGCTTAGAAGTGTATGAATTATAATTTGTACTTAGATATATTGTAACACCTGTAGTTAAATTAGAATAGAATTGACTACCATTAGACACAGTAAAGGTGTTTCTTAGATTAATACCACTTGCTGCATAGCCTGTACGGGTATATGTTGTAGAATAAACCCTACCGTTTGCTGCTGTATAGTATATTTCTTGTCCAAATTGAGGATTAGCAGGGAATCCACTACCATCGTTTACAGTAAACACACCACTATTTGTCTTAGTTGCCACTATACTTTTTGCAATTGGAGATGTATTTTCTAATATACTTGAATATATATTTGGGTATTTTGTATTATGTCCTTGTATTCCTAATATATGTCCGACACTTCCATAGGTACTTTTTGCAAACACTTCATAATTATGAGGTGCATATTGAGACAATCCCATGTAATTTGAATTATCTGTAATTAATTCTGTGCTACTATTTATCTTTCCAAACAATATAGACCACCACGGCACGTTAAGTGTGTGTGAAGGTGTTGACTTCACCATCATTGGGGAGTATGGGAAGTTCCTTCTAGTAAACGATGGGGTTTCATTTAGATTAACACCATATGGGTTGTAAAGTAACAAAGGTGGTATCTTTGTAAATTGACTACCAAAATCAGGAGATACATCTAACATCAACTCATTTACAAATACTTCACAACCTCTACAATCAAATTGTGTTGCTTTTGCTAGTATTAACACTAAACCACCAAACTCACTTTCATCTTTCTTAATACCAATTACTGTGTTTACTTGCTGACCTGTAAACGCATAACTCTCACTTTCTACAACACCACCGAACTGTCCTCTAAACATATTTGGTTGTATGACTATTTGGTAAGCACCCACTTCCGATGGGTCAGGGAAATGATTTGCTAGTGTATAGTTAGCAGCAGCGGCCAACACAATACTGTGTCCACCTGCTTTATTGATGACACCAGCATTACCCAAACTTGCTAACACACCGTAACCATCCCACTTCACAGATGTTTCAAACATTAGTGTAAACGCACCGCCGTGTAAGTCGGATGGTGGGCTTGGTGCAGCGTTTAGAGAACCAAACACAACTTCTGCTTCCACAGGGTTAATGCTGTCTCCTATTGATAAATCAGCCTTTACGGGTACTTCTTCAGCCGATGCAACAACAGCGTCTTTCATTGTCTTGCTGTCTTTTCTTCCAATGTTTACCGATTGTTCAAACCTGTGTTTCTTGTAAAGCGATTGATATGCAGGGTGCGCCCAATGGCCGGGTAGCATAGGTTGTGTTGCATTGACATAGTGATGCCCCATTCTAGGATAAGCCATAGGTGTCATTATTGGTTTTGAGTATCTTTGATACGGTGTTTCACTACCGTCAACATATTTTGTATGTGCCATATCAGGAGAGTTACCACTCACTTCTGCATGGTCGCGTAATCTGTTTGCTGCATAGAATCTAGCAGAACCCGCCGGAATAGGATAGGATGGCACTATCGTTAGTGTGTCGGTTTTCGCTACAAGTGATACAAAGTTTGCATCTCCTTTGACTGTTGTAAACGTAGTTCCACTAATACCTGTGTAAGACGCTAGACCGCTTTCACCACTAGCGTTGTACACTCTAATGTAACGCCTGTTATCATCTTCTTCTTTAGTGCCGAAGTCAGCAGCAAAAATTGTAGTATCTATTGTACCGCTTGTTGTTAATGTACCACTAGAGAAAGAAGATACAGTTAGAGCCTGATTAACAACACCACCACCCGCAGTATTTGTAACAGCGTGTGCATAAGCAGTTGGATAGCGATGAGTGTGTCCAACACCGACTTTACACACATGGAATAAAAGCATCCTGTCATGTAGTTCGTAAGCAGAATCTAAACTGTTGGTGTTGAAACCACCAATCTTACTCTCACCTGATTCTCCATCAAAGTGTTCCCAACCGTATTCTTCGTAAACAGGATGGTTATTTGTATTGTAAACTGTAGTTCTCTCAAACAACTCTCCTAAGCGTGTTGAACCTTTGCCGGGGTGTTGCATACCACCTGCACCAAGTGTCTCATTCTGATAGGCTTGTATAGGGTCAAATCCTGAACGCACAACAATGTTACCGGGTATGCTATCAGGATTAGGTAGTCTAACTGCTAGGTTGGGTGTTTCGCCGCTGTTAGCAAGAGATGGTTTACCTCTCTTAACATCAAAGCATCTAATCACAGTACCAAACGGACTACCGCCTTCTATGGTGTGTTCCTTACCACTATCATCAACTACTGTTATCTCTTGGAATTGTATTTCTTCATTTGGTATCTGTAGCACATTGTTTACTTTGTAATTTGGTAAACCGGGTTGTTTTAGTTCCTGTGCTTCTATTGTAGGCATCATAACAGAATTGGTTGTTTCAAAACTAAACCTTACGTTACCATATATCTTTTCACCTGTTAGATATGCTGTGTTATTTTTAACTCTTGTAACGAAAGGCACAGCACCCATACCTCTAGCGTTGATTGCAGGTAATGAGAGATTGCCACCATCCATTCTCTTCCACACTACATTCTCTACTGTGAAGTTTTTTACAGGGCTATTTTTGTAAGTTTGATAACCGTTTATATCAGACATCCAAAACTTGTTTGCATCTCCGTGTAACAATGAAGTGTAAGTTGAAGAATGATAATCTTCTGATACATTTCTTTCAACCTCACTTGCTTGTAAATTGAAAGACCCTACAGAGTGGTCTAAGTCATACAACAAGTCTCCTGTTGCTTTGAATCCGGGTACTGCGTTATGTAACGAAAGGTCATTAGATACAGCAGAATGTAGATGTAGGAAATCACCACTAGCAGGTGGGAACAATGAATCAATCCAATTAGAGCCTACTGTGCCTTGTGGTACTTGTGTTCCATCTACTATCAAAGCCTCTACGTTTGGCCCTGCGTTGGCAGGTGCTATGAAACGGTCTTGTCCGTGGAATCTCTCATCCCACTTGGTAGTACCACCATCTGATATATCTGCACTAGTGCCGTGTTTTGCATACAACCAATCACCAAAAGCATCCACACCATCTCTATCGTGTTTCGCTACCATTGACAATTCGCTTTCATATGACACCACTAAAAATGCAGATGAGTATACCCCTTGTGGGTGATGTAACGAATCTTCCATTACACTATTAGTATCTGTATTAGCGTAACTAAACACATAGTTTGGTGGTTTCACCGACCTTTGTGTTGTATTTTTTGGGTCTGTATAATCGTAATTTCTTAAACTAGCAGCAGCAGTTGTAAACGTATTGCTTGTGTAAGGTGCGCTAATGTAAGACTTTCTTGTACCGACTGTTGTTTCACCGTCATTAATAATCGCGCTACTTTCAGGAGAATCAGTAAGTGGTGCTATTAGTGGTAAAGAACCATACACGTTCATTACAGTTGAAGCAGTACCATATGGTGTAAAATTGAGGAATGGATGGTATGCACCTAATCCAGCAGCATAACCTTCTGTACCTACTTTCAAACTGTTGAGATATGAATATCTTTCACCATGCCAACCAACAGCACCTATTGGTTTGGTTCTATCAATAGCATCTACTATACCTGAGAAATGAACCTGTGTCATATGGTCGCGTGTGCTTGCGTTCTCATTGTTGAAGCGAATAACACCTGTCTTAGACCACACCCATAATTTATCATTAGTAGCGGGTGTTACCGCACCGTTATCATGGAAGAAACCTCTCAATGTTTTCTTATCTGCTGTTGAACTTACCGAGCCTCTAAATTGATTGGGGGCAAAGTAGAATCTAGCCTTGAAGTTACTACCACTACCGGGTATTACTTGCTTCATGTAATAACAAGCGTATGCCGGACTTGTTGTTGTGCTTGCTCTCAACCATCCCGATGCAGGTAAGTTGTTTAACATGTCTTGGTCTGTAGTTTCTGCACTCTCAATCCACATATCTCCCATTGTTGTAATTGATGAGTTTACTGTACCACTAGCATTAGCAACATCAACCCAACCGTAACGGTCTTGTCTGTTTGATGTACCCATTGAAGGGTGGTGTGTACCACCTATGGATTTCAATGCACCTTTGCCGGGGAATGAATTGATTGCCGAACTAATGATGGATGCTAGTTCTTCACCATTCTGACACCTTGTTCCATCTACAACAATATACTCAGTATCTACATTAGTTGTTGCTAGGTTTGTTGTTTGTGTCCAATCTATGTAAGCAGTTACCATAGCAGCACCCACTCTAAATGCTGTTGGGTTAATCTCACTATATCCTGAAACGCTGATTTTCTCCGTTGTTTGCTTTGGTGGATTGAAGGTGATTATCTCATCCATCCAATGACCGCCGGGATGGAAGCCACCATCCATGTGAAACACAGTATCTGCTGCTGTTGCTATACCATAACCAATGAAAGGTGTGTAGCCTAGTGGTTGTGTACGGTTATCATAAGCGGTGTCTACATCAATCATCTGTCCGTAGTTTCTTCCATGTGATGGGTACTGTCTATGAGTTCTACCTAGAGAGTAACCAGCAGGTGTTTCCCAATTGATAACACAACGCCAATGATACATCGCTTCTGCAAGGTAATTCGCTTTCAATCTCGGTCTATATGCTTTCCAAGAATTACCTGTATCTTTGTTGTTTATTTGATTGTGGAATCGGTCATCATTGTATGGTACTTTGTTCCAACCATTACCTGTTGTTACAACTCTACCCGGATGTGGTTCTGTAGGGTTAGTAGTCTCACCATTAGATGTGGTTCTTTCATTATGGAATGGGAATGCTTGACCCGGCCCAAATACCAAGTACGTTGTTTTGTTATCTACATCGTTTTTGTAATCCTCATAACGGGCTGTTGGGTGTGGGAATCTCAAGACTAACGGTACAGGTTTGGCTTTCACAACACCATCAGTATCACATAAAGTACCACCTCTATCCAAATCTGTTGACAGCACGTTCTGTTTGTTGAACACAGGTGGTAACGGGCTACCTCGATGTTGGTTACATAACGCAGCACCGGGGAAGAAAGAGAAGATAGCATTACAATCTAACATAGCAAAACTTGTAGATATTTCATTTGCATTCTGTATACCCGCAGTTCCTGTTGGGCCATTTGAGTAAGGGTGTGTATAGAAGTCTGAATAATCATTCATTGAACCATCGTTAACATCCAACACAACCCCACTAAAACCACCACCGAAGAATAACGGTACGCTATGGTCGGGGCTTGATTTTCCACCTTTGAAATGTACTATAGGTTCAGATAGTACACTACCAAGTGAGCGTATACCATCAAACTCTTGAGATAGATGTAAATGTAAGAATGCGTCAACTTCAGCAGCGGGCCAATTAATTTCACTATTTGCTTGCCAAGTAAATGTTCGATTCAAAGCGTATGTGCTGTTATCACCAACATATGCTTCTGCTGTAACATAGATGTCTTTGTTTATGTATATGTTCTTTCTTTCACCAAATGGTTGTATATGACTAGCGCTATTATCGCTTGATGTGTAATCGGTAGCAGGTTTGAGGAAATGATACATGTCATTAGTTATTCTAAACCTATCACTACCCCAACCTGTTGTGGCACTAGTATCAATCCTAACTATTGGATTTTCTATCTTTGGTAATATCTTATCACCTGCTACATCAACATAATCTTCACCTGATAGATTCTTTTTCCACCGAGATGTGTTTATTGGTTTGTTATCACTACCAACTATAATAGGTGTAACAGTGTTGGAATTAGGCCCGCAAAACTTAGTTTTAATTCTTAGAATTGTACTTGGGATATAACCACAATCAACGCTTCTACCTGTGTCTACTTGTGTATTGGTGGGTGCTCTAGATGTACCAAAAGTCCAATTACCATCTGTGTCTACTTCTGCTTTTCTTACTTCACCAAACTCTAGATGTGCTGCTTGTATACCGAAGTCTTTGTGTGTAGATGCTGAAAACATCTTGGATATTTGTTTTGATGATTTTACACGAATGGCATCACGTCTAACACCGTGTTCACCAAATGTTCTACCATCAGCAGCGTACATTGATGTACAATCAAACGTGATATAATCTATAACATCGTTATTAGAATTAAACGATGAATTAATTGCAAATGCTGTAACAGCAGCCAATAACTCATCTGTAACCAATGTAGTCCAATTCATAGTCGGAGATACAATATAATCACCTGCTGCTGGTTTATTGGTACAATTATAGAAGGTGTCACCAATTCTATATTCGTAACTAGTAACATCACCTTCTGTTGAACCTGACACTACTTTAGTTGTTTGAAAGACACCGTTTTCTTTTGGAAATCCTAAGTAACCTAATTTATCAGGATGTGTGAAATCTGAACTTGTGTATGGTGCTTCACCATAGGTTACTGTGACATTGTTCCCTGATACAGCCAAAGTGAGTTTAACACCTAGATTTGGAGAAGGTACAGCATTCCATCTATTCCCTCTCCAATCAGATGCTGTAAGAGAACTAGACAACCTACCTGTTGCATCTCCTGTACCACGCATATGTTTTCCAATGGTAAACCCACCTTCTTCATTACTTGAATCATCAAAATATACCTGTACTTCATTTCTAAAAGTATCAGGTAAAGCAGTATTTTCATTTGAAAAACTTCTACCTAATTTACTATAGATATATCTAACACCGTATGTGTTGTTTTTATGGTCTTTTAATTGTAAACCATATATGTTTTGTGAGCC
>MDSV01135515.1_pt1 | contig 18120 bp, 21 predicted proteins | sample 810851 | NCBI WGS metagenome assembly MDSV01 (sample SAMN05326640, study PRJNA326480) | marine metagenome | isolation source: seawater | place: Atlantic Ocean: North East | collected 2012 | reverse complement strand
GAGGATTTAGAGCACGATGATAAAAGTAATTTAAAATTAGAAGTTGTCGATAGAAAGTTCAGGGGTACTAATTTTATTTATACTCTTAAAACACCAAGTAATAAATTAATACCAGTATTTGTCCATTCACATCATATACATCAACACGAAGTAGATGAAAAATTTGGGATCAAACGGCCAATTAATATAGATCATATAGTTTGCTTTTAATTTTGTACTACTATAAATTAATCTAAGGGGTGTCGAAAGACTGAGATTAAACCCTAATAACCTGTCCGGTAATTCAGAAAGGGAGAATAATGAATGAAATAAGTTTTTTAAGTCAATCTTCCTCTTTAACGTTAGTTGTTTCAGTTTGTGCGATTTTTACAATCGTAGGAGTTATGTATTCAAAAAAACATCAAGGTATACAAAACTATCTTACAGCAAATAGAAAAATTAATTTTTTACCACTATCAACAAGTTTAACAGCATCCGCTCTTGGAGCTTGGATTTTGTTTGGACCAGCATCTGCTGCTACATGGGGCGGAATCGGTGCTGTCATTGGATATGCTTTAGGCACAGCATTTCCAATGCTTGCACTTATTGTATTAGGAAAAAAAATTAGAAATAAAGCTCCTTCTGGCACAAGCCTAATTGAATTTTTAAAAAAGAAATATGGAAAAAATTTGTTTAAATTAATTTTATTTATGACTATATTTTATATGTTTATTTTTTTATGTGCTGAAGTTACTGCAATAGCATTATTGATAAATTATATTTCAGCAACACCATTATGGATTACATCTTTAACAGTATTAAGCACAACGTTAATCTACACTCTTTATGGAGGTCTAAGAGTTTCAATTTTTACAGATATAATACAGACTATTATAATTCTAGTTTTATTTTTAATTTTATTAAATTACATAATATCATTTCAAGAGAATTCATTTTCAATAGAAATTATAAGAAATAATAGGCCACAATTGATTAGCAATAAATATATTCCTAATTACACATCAGGAATAACTTTTTTTATAGCTGTTGCTGCAACAAATCTTTTCCATCAAGGAAATTGGCAAAGAGTTTATGCTGCAAAAAATGTTGAAGTTTTAAAAAAAAGTCTATTAATGTCTTTTGTGGTAATTATTCCAATTATTTTTTTCATGGGGTTTAGTGGTTTAGTTGCTGTCTCCATCAATCCTAATATAAATCCAGATTTAGCCTTTTTTTCACTTTTACTTAGAGATCAAACTGAACTTTTATCTATTTTTATAATAGTTTTAGGACTTACATTAACTATTAGCACAGTCGATACATTAATTAATGCAATTTCAAGTTCAGTTATTATAGATTTTAAAGCTGTTTTTTCTTTTGTAAATAAAAAAAATTATTTAAAAATTTCCAAATATTTTATAATATTTATTTCTAGCATTGCGTTTGTAATTTCATCTAAAGGTTTTAGTATTTTGTACCTATTCTTGTTAGCTGATTTATTTTGTTGTGCTGCTGTAATTAGTGTTTTTTATGGCTTTTTTAGCAAGAAGATAAATGAAAAAAATATAAATCTTTCAATAATAATTGGATTAATTTTAGGGTTTCTATTGTTTCCATCACCTAATTTTTCAAAAAGTATTTTAGTTGGAGTTTTATTTCCAGAAGAATTTTTTCCTAACTTAATATCAAATTATTTATTGTTTTGGTCATTTTTGGTTGCGACACTCGCACCAATTTTTGTTTGGAAAGTAAGATAATTTTTTTATATTTTAATTATATTTATAAAATTTAATAAAAAAAATGATACCTTTAAAAGATGATAATCCGACAACAAACAAACCATTAGTTACTTATATTTTAATCTCCATTTCTATTATAGTTTTTTTAATTGAACTTAATTCTAGTTCATATAAATCAGGTACTTTTTTTTATTCTTTTGGACTAATACCTTCAGTTTTTTTTGGGAATAATATTTTACCACAAGAAATTCAGGTAATACCACCAGCACTAACTATTTTTTCATCAATGTTTGTTCACGGAGGTTTTATGCATTTAATTGGTAACATGCTTTATATGTGGATATTTGCTGATAACATCGAAGATGATCTTGGCAAAATAAAATTTTTAATTTTTTATTTACTATGCGGAATCGGTGCGGCTTTATCACAAGCTTTCATTGATACAACGTCACAGATACCTATTGTTGGAGCAAGTGGAGCTATTGGTGGTATTTTAGGAGCATATTTAATAAATTATCCAAAAGCAAAAGTGCTTGTTTTAATACCATTAGGTTTCTTCAGCCAAATAATAAAAATTAGAGCATTATACGTATTGGGTTTTTGGTTTTTACTACAATTTATTAACTCATCTTTGTCCAATAACCAAGGCGGAGGAGTAGCTTATGCAGCTCATATTGGCGGTTTTATTTCAGGTATGATTTTGATACTATTCTTTAATAAAAAAAAAAATAAAACTAATAAAAATATTATAAAAGGACCATGGAATTAGTACTCACAATAATACCATTTTTAATTCTATTAACTGTAGTTGTGTTTGTGCATGAATATGGGCATTATTATTATGCTAGAAAATATGGAGTAGGAGTTACTGATTTTTCTATTGGTTTTGGTAAAGAGATTTTTGGTTGGAATGATAAGTTTGGTACAAGATGGAAAGTTTGCTGGATTCCACTAGGCGGTTATGTAAAGTTTTTTGGAGATAGAAATGTATTTAGTCAAAATGAACAAAAAAAAATAATTGATAAATATTCAGAAAAAGAGAAAAATAAACTTTTTATTTTAAAACCGTTATATCAAAGAGCTATTATTGTGGCAGCCGGTCCAATAGCTAATTTTATTTTGGCTTTTTTTATATTTAGTTTTATATATATGTTTTCTGGCAAAGATTTTACCCCAGCTATAATCTCTGAAGTTCAAAAAAATACCCCCGCTCATTCAGCAGGAATGAAGGTAAACGATAGAATTATATTTGTTGATGGAAAAAAAATTAATAGCATTTTAGAGATACCGGCTATAATCAATACGACAACAGCTGATACAATAGAATTTATAATTCTTAGAGATGATAATGAAGTTGTTTTGTCTATTACGCCAATTTACATAGATTCCATGGATAACTTGGGCAATAAAATTAGAAAGAAAATAATTGGTGTAAAGCTCGGAAGTTTAGATAATGAGATTAATAAAGTTAAACTTGGTCCTGCAAAAGCTATTTATTTTTCAATAAAAGAGGTTTATTTTATTTCCGTCGCTACGTTAAATTACATTTATAGCATAATTTTTGGATCAGGAGACTCTTCTCAGTTAGGAGGGCCAATAAGAATTGCCAAAATAACAGGACAAGTAGCAGAGCTAGGTTTTATACCTTTTTTAGGAATAATGAGTTATATCTCAATTAGTCTTGGATTAATTAATCTTTTCCCAATACCTTTGCTAGATGGCGGACATTTAATGTTTTATTTTTGCGAATATGTTAAAGGAAGCCCACTAAACCAAAAAACCCAAGAAAATTTTTTTCGAATCGGAATGTTTTTGCTTATATTTATAATGTTTTTTGCAACATTTAATGATTTAAAAGATTTAGGGCTTTTTTAAAGATATTTTTAACAGTCTAAAAAGCTATATTTTATGGGCTTTTTTGTTATACATATATGTTGTATATAAAAGAAATTAACACACAAAAAAAAATGTTGATTTATAAGGAATTTATGAGAAGAGTAAATAAACAAGTAAAATGGAGCAAAAATGAACAAAAAACAATTAATAGCTAAAATAGCGGCTTCAATGAACCAAAGCAAAGCAGACGCAGAACGTACTTTTGACGGTATTACTAATATTATTTTAGGGTGCTTAAAGGGAGACGAGCAAGTGAAAATTGCTGGGTTTGGTACTTATAAAGTAGCTAAGAGAAAAGCCAGAATAGGGAGAAACCCAAGAACTGGCGAGCAAATACAAATTGCAGCTTCTCAAAAGGTAAAATTCTTACCAGCAAAAGCATTAAAAGAAATGTTTAATAGATAAAAGTTTTAAACAGCCTTCGATAATTTTTATAATTATTGGAGGCTGTTTAGCTTGCACATTAAACATAACTAAATTTCAAATATAGCATTAGTAATTTTTTACTTCCTGATTAAAAGAATTCAATGGGAGGAAAAAGAATGTTTAAATTTTTTAATACTACAATTTTAAGTTTTGTCTTATTTTTTAATTTTACCAACTTTAGTTATGCAGAAACAACAGTTTCAGCAGAAGTTGGCTTTATTTTTAATACTTTTTTATTTTTAGTTTGTGGCTTTCTAGTAATGTTTATGGCAGCAGGTTTTGCCATGCTTGAATCTGGGATGGTGACTTCAAAAAGTGTGTCAGTGATTTGTGCTAAGAATATTGGATTGTTTTCAATTGCAGGAATAATGTTTTGGTTATTTGGATATAATCTTGCTTATGCCATACCTGAAGGAGGCTATATAGGCAAATTTATGCCGTGGTCTGATTCTAGTGCGATTGATACAGGTTATTCTGATAGTTCAGATTGGTATTTTCAAATGGTTTTTTGCGCTACAACTGTCTCAATTGTATCTGGAACTTTAGCCGAAAGAATAAAATTATGGCCATTTTTTTTATTTGCAGCTATTTTATCTGGAATTATTTATCCTATAGTAATGGGATGGCAGTGGGGAGGAGGATGGTTAGCTTCAGTAGGTTTTTTTGATTTTGCTGGCTCTACTTTAGTACACTCTACTGGAGGCGCAGCTGCGTTAGCTGGAGCAATATTATTAGGGCCTAGACTAGGAAGATTTACTAAATCTGGCGAACCAACTCCTGTTAAACCTTTTGCAGCCTCGTCTATTCCTTTAGTAACAATAGGGGTATTTATATTATGGTTAGGTTGGTTCGGATTTAATGGAGGTTCTCAGCTTTCAATGGGTACTTTTGAAGACGCTGTTGCAATTTCTAAAATCTTTATTAATACAAATTTAGCAGCTTGTGGAGGCGTAATGGCGGCAGCTGTAATCACAAGATTACTTTTCAAAAAAACTGATGTTGTACAAATGTTAAATGGTGCAATCGGCGGACTTGTTGCAATTACTGCAGAACCATTAATGCCATCACCTTTTGCTTCAATATTGATAGGTGGAGTAGGTGGTATAATAGTTGTTTTTGGAACTAAACTTTTGTTATTATTAAAAATAGATGATGTAGTTGGAGCTATTCCTGCACACTTATTTTCTGGTATTTGGGGAACTTTAGCAGTTCCAATTACAAACCCAGAAGCAAACCTTGGTTCTCAATTAATTGGAGTCGTTTCTATAAATTTGTTTGTGTTTATAATTTCATTATTTATTTGGTCAATAATGAAAAGTACTTTTGGTATTAGGTTAAGCAAACAAGGTGAGAGCAAAGGGACCGATGTAACAGAAACAGGAGTTATTGCATACGCAATAAGAGACTAATTGTAAAAATACTACCACCCTCCGTGTGTAGTTATAGCGATCTGATAGTTATAAATCAGGTCGCTATTTTAAAGGTTTTTCAGTTCTTTAAACACTTCTTCAGCATGGCCTTTCACCGAAACTTTTGGCCAAATTTTATGAATTTTGTTATTTGATGCAATTAAAAAAGTTGTTCTGATAGTTCCCATAAATTTTTTTCCCATAAAGGATTTCTTTCCCCAAACACCGTATTTTTTCATGACAGTAAGTTTTTCATCAGATAGTAAATCAAATTTTAAATTATATTTCTTTTTAAACTTAAGATGACTTTTAATATTATCTTTTGAAATTCCATAAACAACGGTTTTGTTTTTTTTTATTAATGAATTAAACTTACTAAAATCTTTCGATTCAATAGTGCAACCTGGCGTATCATCCTTAGGATAAAAAAACAGAATAACATTTTTTTTAGCTTGTTTTAACTCAAATATAGAATTATCTGTAGAAGGTAATTTAAAATTTGGTGCTTTATTTTTTTCTTTTAATTTCATTGTTTATAATAAATTACTATCCCAGATTTTTTTAATATTAACATGTGGTGGAATGCCATAACTAGAGTTAATATTAGTCAAATGTATTGATAATGAGCCAATTGGTGATAAACAATATTCTCTCTCATAAATTTCGTTTAAATACTTTTCAAAAGGATCATTTCTTTTTTTACATGTAGATAAAAAATTTTCCCAATATTTATTAAAATTAGATTTACTTATTAGAAAAGTGCATAATGTTTTGTTTATGATTTGCCAATGTCTATGACTTCCAATTAAAATATTAGTTTTTTTACTTGTCATATATTGAAATGGATAATCAGCGGGACATAAAATAATCTCCTTATTTAACTGTGAAGAGATTCGCTCATAAGTCAAAACCATCTCTTCAATCATATTTTCAGTATGCAAATAATCATCTTCAACAAAAAAAATTAAGTCCCTGCCTTCTTCTTTCGCTAAATTAAAACATTTCAACAAGCTATTTAAATTTCCAAATGTTTCAGATTGATTATCTACTTTTATAAACTCTTTATTTTCATTATTATTTAGATTAATAATTTTTGTGCTAATATTAACTTTATTTACCAAAGTATTTATTTGATTTAGTATTTCTTTTTTTGAATTATCATCAACAATCGTTAGTTTAAAATCAATATTTTGAAATTTATTCTTTGCGTTCGATATAGTTTTTATCAATGAATTTAAGCATCTTAAGGTATATTCAGCCTTATCTTTATTAAAAATTCTTTCTTTATTTTGATCCCAAATTTTAATTTTTGTATTACATCTAAAAATAATTAATAAAGATGAAACTTTTTTTGTAATTTTTACTTCACCCAGTGGCAAAACGATAGATTTTTTATTTAATATGCTCAGATTATCATCTAAGCTTTTATTAATCGTTGGTGATTCAAATTGATTTTGATCAATTATTTCGTACCCCATCATTCTACAAAGTTTAATAAATATTCTTTTAAGCATTTAAATATTTTCTTTAATTGATCTATAAATTAATCTATTATTAACTTATCGTGTCAATAAAATCATCAAAAACTCTTTTAAATGAGGCGTTATCTCAAATTAAAACTATAGAACCTTCAGAAGCTAAAATACTTATTGAAAAAGATAATTGTAATTTAATAGATATAAGAGAAATTAATGAGTTAGAAGACACCGGAAGAGTTGAAAATTCTTGCCATTTTCCAAGAAGTACGCTTGAATTTTTGATTGATCCAAACAGCCAATATTTTTTGAACCAAGAAATAGATATCAATAAAGAGATAGTTTTGTTTTGTGCTGGTGGCGTCAGATCTGCATTAGCAGCAAAAACTTTACAAGAGATGGGTTTTAAAAATGTTAGTCATATTAAAGGTGGATTTTCTTTAATGATGGCAGAAGGTTTTAAAATTATAAAATAATTATTCAGCAGCTTCTTTTAGCACAAATTCAAGGCGATCTTGACCCCAAAATAATTTTTTATTAACAATGAAAGTAGGAGCACCAAAAACACCTTTTTCATAAGCTTCATTAGTTAATTTTATCAGTTCATCTTTAACATTTTGAGAGGATATAGACTTATTAAAATCATTTTGATCAATATTTAATTTTTTTAATAAAGAGTTAATCATAATATCATCACTCAAATTTACATTATCTCTCCAATAAGCATTAAAAAATTGGTCGCAATAGTCTTCCAATTTTTCTTTTTTGATTGCATACAAAGCACCTCTCATAATAGATAATGAATTTATTGGGAAGTGTGTATTAAACTTAAAACTAATTTTAAATTTTTCAGCGATAATTTTACAATCTCTTATTATATATTTTGTTTTAGCAGGAATATATGCAGCAGCTGTAATATTAGATAATTTATGCAGCCCTCCAAGCAATATAGGTTTGTATATAATTTTTATAGCGTTTTCTTTTTCAATAATTCTAATTTGTTTATGAGCTAAGTAAGCGTAAGGGCTGCTAAAATCAAAAAAAAAAGAAAAAGACTTAATCATGCAAATTAATTTTTTTTGCAAAAAAGATTCTTATAAACCAGTAAAAAACAAACCCAAGAGGCCCTGTAAAATATATGAAAATTAAAAAAAAAGATGAAAAAAATTTTGGCACATTATGTTTAAAAGCATCTCGAGAAACCCAAGAACCAAGAAATAGATTAATGGCTAAGAAATGGATCCAGAAAAGGAGCAGAAACTTATCATTAGAAAATAAATTTTTTAATTCATCTAAACTTAAATAAAGATTAAATAATTCAAAAAAATTTTCACCAAAAATAAAGGATTGATAAACTATATAAATATAAATAAGTGAAAAAATTAATGGTAAAAAGATAGAAGAAATTAATATTTGATTTATTTTTGAATTAGGAAAAAAAATTAGCACTATCCATAAAGGCAAAACTCCAAAATTTAACCAAAGATAAATTGTTTCAAATGTAAAAAAAGTGTATATCTCAGAAAGCATAAATTAGTAATATTATAATATATCTAATATGATTCCTAGAAAAGCTAAAAAAAAACTTGAATTAACGATAGAAGAAATTAGAAAATTTGCTTTATCCTATTTAGAAAAATATTCCCCTTCAAAGCAACAATTGAGAACATATTTATTAAAGAAATACTTTAAAACTACATCTTTTTTTATAAAAAAAAATGAAATACTTAATTTAATAGATCTAGTAATTTCAGACTTAGAAAAAAGCAAATTTATAAGTGATAAGTATTATTCTGATATAAAATCAAAAAGCTTTATTAAAAGGGGTTATTCATTAAACAAAATTAGAAATTATTTGATTCAAAAAGGAGTAGATGACAAATATATAAAAGGATCTCTATCACAAATTACTTCAGAAAATGATGATCAAGATTTTTTTTCAGCAATAAAAATTTGTCAAAAAAAAAGAATTGGACCAAATCGCAATGAAGATAATAGAAATTTATTTTATAAAAAGGATATTTCAATACTAGCAAGATGGGGCTTTGATTACGAAACATCTAAAAGAGTAATGGATTTGTCAAAAAAAGATTTTATACAAATATTAAAACTTTTATGATTTTTTTTTATTTTTTAAATTTAAATAATAATTGATCCTTTTTTTCATTTGGTTTTTTACAAAAACAAATAAAACTAAACCAAATATAGAAACAGATATAATTATAATTAGTATTGTTTTAATCATAAATTTTTACAACAAATTTTTTGAACATTTAACCAATAAACTTAAATTTTTATACTCAGGCTTGCCATAAAGAAAATCTTTTTCATCTAATGTTGTAACTACACCTCCAGCATGTTCCACAATAGCATGTCCTGCAGCTATATCCCATTCAAAAGCTCTGGGCTTTGCAGCATATAAATCAAATTCACCTGCAGCTATAACGCAAAATTTATAAGAGCTTCTCATGTTTGTAAATTTCTCAACTTTATATTTCTTATGCACCAATAATACTTCTTCACTAGGAGTAGAAGAATTAGTTACAGCACATATTTTTTTATTTAATTTTAATTTATTAGAATCTAACTTTTTTACTTTATTGGCGTCTTTTTCAAATGCAAAATTATAACCATAAGAATAAAATAATCTTTTTTTAGCAGGCACATTAATAATACCTATAGCAGGTTTATTATTAATTATTAAAGAAGCGTTTAATGTAAACTCATCTCCATTGTTAACATAATCTCTTGTTCCATCTATTGGATCAATTAGCCAAAAATTTTTTGGATGGTTTGGTATAGATTTTAAATCATCTTTTTTTTTTAAGTTTACAGTTTCTTCTGATACAATTTTTATATTAGGTGTTAATTTAATTATTTGTTCCTTGATTATTTTGTCTACTTCCAGATCACCATTTGTTACTGGAGATCCATCTGTCTTAATATGAGTTTTTAATCCCAATTGTCTCAGTTCTAATGATTTTTTTCCAGCCAATACAAATGTTTCTAGAAGATTTTCTGTTATATTTTTTAAATCACTTGTTTTCAAAATTTTTTACTTTCTCTAGTGTAATTTCATTACTATTTATAACTTGTTTGCCTTTATTTTCAAAATTTACTGTTACTTTGTTCTTGATAATAGATTGTATCTGACCTATACCCCAATTTTTTTCTTTGGTATTTATAACATAATCACCGGGCTCATAATTTAAAAACATATATAGAAAATATTTAAATTTTATATTAAAACATTTTATAAACTATTACACTATGAATTCATTAGGCTTTAACAAATCAGAAAAAAACACTAAAATAGTTGTAGCTATGTCTGGAGGAGTTGATTCCTCAACGGTTGCTGGAATTTTAAGTGAAGAAGGCTACGATGTTATTGGCGTAACATTAAAATTATACGATGATATTAAAAATGATAAAACTAAAAAAAGACAATGTTGTGCTGGACAAGATATTCTGGATGCTAAAAGAGTCGCAGATCAATTAAAAATAAATCACAAAATACTCTATTATCAAAAAAAATTTAAAAAAGAAGTAATAGACAATTTTGTTGATAGCTATTTAGCTGGAGAAACGCCAATACCATGCGTTCAATGTAATCAAACTGTAAAATTTAGGGACCTATATGGTTTTTCCAAAGAATTAAATGCTGACGCTCTTGTGACAGGGCATTATGTTAAAAGTATACATTTAAATGGGATTTCTGAAATGTATAGAGCTAAAGATCTTGATAGAGATCAAAGTTATTTTTTATTTAACACTACACAAGAACAACTAAATTATCTAAGATTTCCACTGGGAAAATATACCAAAAAAGAAACACGTGATATTGCTAAAAAATTTAATTTAAATGTAGCTGAGAAACCAGATAGTCAAGATATTTGCTTTGTACCTAATGGTGATTATGCATCTGTTATAAGAAGATTTAAGCCAGAGTCTTATAAAAAAGGAAACATAATAGATCTCTCAGGTAAAATAGTTGGATCTCATGATGGAATTATTAATTTTACGATCGGACAAAGAAAAGGAATAAAAATATCCAATACACAACCTTTGTATGTTATTAAAATAGACTCAGCAAAAAATTTAATTACTGTAGGACCCAAGTCTGAGTTAGGGGTAAAAAAAATAATTTTAAAAAAAGTAAATTATTTAAATAAAAATATTGAAAATTTAAATTCAAATTTAAGAGTAAAGCTAAGATCTACAGGCAACATGATTAAAGCAGAAATAAAGATAAAAAAAGATATTGCTGAAGTTATATTAGAAAAAAAAGAATTAGGAGTTTCACCTGGACAAGCATGTGTTTTTTACTCAAAAAATGAATATGGGGATAAAGTTTTAGGAGGCGGCTGGATTGCCGAAAATCATTAATTTTTTTTCCACACAATTAACACAACTAAAAATTTAACTAATAATCAACTAAAAGGTGATGGTAAAAAACTTATTATAATATTATATTGTAGTTAATTAAGAGGCAACTCTTAACTGGCCATCTAAGGAAAGACCGAGAGGTTCAAGCTTAGAGGGCAGAAAGTTCTGCAGAGTAGCGCTAGAATGGCAGAACGTTAACGGCTTGGCGGCAGCGCATCAACGACGAGCCAAAACTTTCGTTCATACACCTTCGGGTGTGTGAACAGAGGGTTTCTTCCAGAAAAAATAAGTTAGTAAATAAAAAGTTAAAACCCCAATCATAAAGTCCCATTCTAATGCATGTTTAAATCTTACGAAACCCGAAGATGTAACTATTGGCAAACTGCCTAAAGCGACCAAAACTAACAAAGAAACTAAAATAATTTTAAGCTTTAAAACTTTTTTTGAAATTATTGTTTCTATATTATTTTTAATTTTGTTTAAATTTATTACTAGTAAAGATTGAGCTACCAGCTCAAATATTATAAAACATAATATGACTAAACGTCTGAAAACCTTGTAAATTTGTATATCAAATTTTATTCCTAAAAAAATAGAATGCAAAATTAGAAAAACAGCTGAAGCTATTCCAAAAAATTTAAAATACTTTTTAAAATTATTAACATTATCCAAAGAATCAATTAATTTATAATTTGATCGCCAATAATTTATTAATAAATAAGCTGTTAAAAACATACATGGCTTAAAAACTAAATAAGAAGGATATATTCTAGCCGTTCTACTTATCGATGTACCTCCATCAAAATAAGGAAATGTGGGTCCTCCTAACGCACTTCCAGGTTCTAAGTTTCCATAAATAGCTATTACCAAACATACATTGATAGCAATGATAGGTATTATAAATATATATAAACTTAAGCTTTTAATTTTATTTATATACTCCACAAATATATCTATTTCTTTTTATTTCTTTTTCTTGCTCTTCTTTTTTTTGAGCCCATTTTCCGTCTTCCTCTATGCTTTTTTGGGTAACCCATAAAATATCCTCCTAAAAATTATATTGACCTTGAACTTGCGATATAGCATTCTCCATTTTCTATATCAAATATTTTATGAAAAATTCTTTGAAAACTTATTTAAAAACTGCTGGTAAAGACTATACATCTAGGTCAGTTAACCCACCTGTTGTTAGGGCTTCTACAATATTGTTTAAAACAATGCAGGAACTGAGAGCGCATCAAAAAAAAATCAAAAGTGGCAAAAACGTAGAACATTGGGACTATGGTAGACAAGGCACTCAGACAACAGTTCAATTACAAAAATTACTTAAAGGTATGGAAGAAGCTCATCATGTTTTTTTAACACCAACCGGGTTTGCTGCAGTCGCTTTATCAATAATGAGTATATGCAGACCTGGTGATCAGATAGTAATTTCAGATGGTGTTTATAGACCTACACAAAAAATTACTGACGATTTACTTAAAGAATTTAATGTAGAAACTGTTTGGTACAATCCAAATAGTTTTGAAGATTTAAAAAATAAAATATCAAAAAAAACTAAACTTATTTATGTTGAAAATCCAGGAAGCAATACTTTTGAAATGAATGATCTTGGAAAAATAGTTTCTTTAGCTAAAAAAAAAAATATTTTTACTGCGATTGATAATACTTGGGCTACAGCGTATTTCTTTAAACCACTAAAACTAGGTTTTGATATATCTATAACATCGGCTACTAAATATTATTCTGGTCATTCTGATGTTATGGCAGGAACTGTTGCTGTAAATAAAAAAGTTTTTAAAAAGGTTTGGTGGTATAATCATGTATCTGGTTATAGATTGTCATCAGATGATGCTTACTTAATTATAAGAGGGTTAAGAACTTTAGATATAAGACTAGAAAGGCATCAAGAGAATACAAAAAAAATAATTAATTTTTTAAAAAAACAAAAAAAAATCACTAAAATATTATATCCCTACAAAACATCTTCCAGAGAATTTAAGCTATTAAAAAAATACTATTCTGGTGCTTCAGGACTATTAAGCCTTATAATAAAAAGTAAAAGTAAAAATTCAGTATACAAATTTGTTAATTCATTAGAATTATTTGGAATCGGTTATAGTTGGGGTGGTTTTGAAAGTCTTGCTGTTTATACTGATCCAGTAGAACTAGGAACAAGAAGATATTTTAAAATAAAAAAAAATGAACATTTGGTTCGTTTACATGTTGGTCTAGAAGATCCTAACGACTTAATACGAGATATTAAAAAATCATTAAAGTTTATAAAATGAGTTCAGAAAAATTTATTGCAAATAAAGCTGCATTAATTACTTTAATAGCAGCTAGTTTAGTTGTTATAATCTCTTTAGGAGTAAGACAAACTTTCGGTCTATTTTTTTTTGACTTTGAAATTGATTTAGGAATAACGCGCACTCATTTTGGTTTTGCAATAGGTCTTCAGTTATTTCTCTGGGGGCTATTCGGACCGTTATTTGGAATTATCACAGATAAATATGGTGGTAATAAAGCCGTTTTTATAGGTTTTATATTTTATTTGTTAGGTATTTATTTTTTATATTCTGGGCCAAATACAGGCTCATATTTTACAATCAGTATGGGTGTATTAATTGGAATAGGATTAGGTTCTACAGCTATTAGTATTCCAGTATCAATAGTAGCTAAACATTTTCCAGCTTCTAATAGAACTATAGCTACTGGAATAGTTACTGCCGCGGGTTCATTTGGTTATTTTGTTTCACCAGTATTAACGAGAAAATCTCTTATAGAAAATGGATGGGAATATACTTTAATTTTTTTTGGTATATTAATCATACTAGGATTAATAATATCTTTATTTCTTAAAACTCCAATTAATACAAATTTAGAAACAAAAAAATCTACACAAACTGCAACTGAAGCAATTAAAGAAGCTTTTTCTAATAAAAGCTTTAATTTTTTGACACTGGGATTTTTTGTTTGTGGTTGGCACATAGCATTAGTAGCAACTCATATTCCAACATATGTAAGGGATAGAGGTTTAGAAGATTGGACAGCCACAGCTATTCTTGCTTTAATTGGCCTTTTTAATATTTTTGGCACTTTATGTAGTGGATATTTGTCTACAAAATATAGTAAAAAAAAATATTAAGTTTAATTTATTTATCAAGAGGAGTAGTAATCATATATTTTATTTTCATGCCACCAAGCACTATTAATGCTATATTGTTTGGTGCAGTCTTCGGTTTTTTATGGTTAGCTACTGTCCCACCAACAAATGGAATTGTAGGTCATATATTTGGAACACAATATATTGCTTTACTCTATGGTTTTGTTTTTGTAAGTCATCAAATTGGTTCATTTTTAGGTGCTTATTTGGGAGGATTATTTTATGATTTGTATGGTTCGTTTGATTACGCATGGTACATTTCTATAGTTTTATCACTCTTTGCAGGCTTGATACATTTACCAATAAAAGAGCAAGCAATTGAAAGACTTCAACCAGCATAAAATAAAATTTAATCCGTATCTGGAAAGATTATATAATTCAGATCAACCACTAATTATATATAAAGTTAAAGGTGGTTATAATTTATATACTGATTTTTCAAAAAAAATTGTATTAACAAATAAAAATGTCAATAATTTCTTTAATCTTTTTTCTAACAAAAAAAAAATAAAAGAAACTGACTTATATATAGGTTTTTTTGGTTATGAAATACTTTGCAATTTATTAAATATTAAAATTAAAAACCAAAAAAGATTAAATTTCTATAAAGGTGTGTTTTATAAACCTGAAACATTAATTAAAATAAGAAAAAAAATAACAATAATTTCATCAAAAAAAAAAATAAGTTTTAGAAAATTTTTTAATAAAACTCAAATTTTAAGTCCATTTAAATTAAATATTAATTATAAAAAATATAAAAAAATATTCAATTTTTTTTCAAAAAAAATAAAGCAAGGTGAAACATATCAAATAAAAATATGCACTAAGTATAAAAACAAATCAAAAATTGATCCTATAAACTTTTTTTGGAAATTAATGAAAATTAATTCTTCCCCAGAATCTTTTATGATAAGAGATAAAAATTATTCTATAGTTAGTTGTTCACCAGAAACATTAATTGATAAAAAAGGTAGTAAAATAATCACTAAACCTATAGCGGGCACACTTAAAAAAAGTAAAAAAATTAACAAATCAAAAGCACTTAATTTTTTTAAAAATAATGATAAAGAAACGAAAGAACATAATATGATCGTTGATATGGAAAGGAGCGATTTATCTAAAATATGCAAAGTAGGAAGCGTTAAAATCTCCAAGGAAAAATATGTTGAAGAATATAAACATCTTTTTCATTATGTAACAACAATCAAAGGTTTTTTAAAAAATAAAATAACAATTAAAAATATTATTAAATCTATGATGCCAGGAGGTTCGGTCATAGGATGTCCAAAAATTAGAACATTAGAGCTTTTAAATAATCAAGAAAGTGAGGATAGAAATATTTTTACCGGAAGTTTTGGTTATATAAAATTTAACAAAGATATGAGGTTTAACATAATTATAAGATCAATTTTAAATTATAGAAATATTTCAGAAATATCAGCAGCATCTGGAGTAATATTAGACAGCTCACCTAAAAAAGAATTTAATGAAAATTTTATTAAAGCTAAATCATTATTAGAATTATACAAATGATATATATTATTGATCATCAAGACTCGTTTACCTGGAATGTTGTCCATCAATTTTCAAAGTTTGATAAAGTTTTTTGTTCAAATTATTTTGCGATTAATCAAAAAAAAATTGATAATTCGGATACAATTGTATTATCACCTGGTCCTGGATCTCCCAAAGATTATCTCATGACCTCTAAAATTTATAAAAAATATAAAGGAAAAAAAAAAATAATTGGTATTTGTTTAGGCTATCAACAAATATTACACAATGAAAACGGAAAAATAGTTCAACAAAAAAATATTTTCCATGGTTATCAATCGAAAATTAAAGTAACAAAAGAAAGCAAATTATTTAAAAAAAATCATTTATTCAAAGTTGGCAGATATCATTCGTTAAAATTATATGAACCTTACAAATCAAAAAATATAAAAATAAGTATGAGATGTTTTAAAACCAATATTCCAATGGCGATCGAGGATATTAAAAACAATATATATGGATTTCAATTTCATCCAGAATCTTTTTTAACAGAAAATGGTGATGCTATTATTAAAAAAATCTTATCTGCATAAAAATCTAAAAGAAATAAAATTTCATGATCTTTGGAACTCCTATGGAGTTTTCACTACAATGAGAATAGTAGGGTATCCACCTAAGATTATATTTTTTAAAACACATATAAAAAATTTATTTAAATCTTTAAAAGATTATAAAATTAATAATAAAAATATTAAAAATAATATTCTTAAATTAATTAAATTAAATGTAATTAAAAAAAAGAAATATGATCATTTGCTTAGAGTAGCTGTTAATAAAAAAATGATTTCAATTTCATTACGAAAAAGATTAAAACCAAAATTTAATTTTACACTTAGTCTTTTAAATTATAAAAGAATAGATCCTAAATATAAGAATTTGAAATATAAAAAAATTTTAAATTATCTAAAAAAAATTGATACAACTAAAACTGATATAGCTTTATATAAAAATAATATTATATTTGAAACAGGAACCTCAAATCTCTTATTTTTTAAAAAAAATAAAATATATTCACCTGTTAGTAATTTTTATGAAGGAACAACTTTTAAATTTTTTTCACAAAAATTAAAAAAAATTAAAAAAATAAAAATATCAATCGATTCTCTTAATAATTATGATGAAATCATTATTATTGGGTCAGGAAAAGGTGTTGTTTCAGTAAAATATATTGAAAAATCATCTTGGAAAAGAAAAAGTTTAAAAAATTATAGAATTTTATCCAAAATTTATCGCAAAGCTGTTACGAACTGTCCTTTATATAACGGTTGATCTATTTTGATAACTATACTAAACACTTTCTTCATAAGGGGAAAAAACCATAATGTTATCAGTAAATCCATTTTCAATTTTGGCACAAACTATATCGCCTATTTTTATGCAATCATTTGTTATTATTATGGCTTTACTGGTTTTTATTGGAACTCTTATCGATATTATTCATAAAAAAAATGTTAAATATTTTTTTGAAAATGCAAAAAAAGCAAAAAAATCTGCTACAAAAACTTTAAGTAGTAGTGAAAAAATATCTGTAATATCTAAAACGATTTTAAACGACATCGCTACTACATCCGAACTTGGCGCTGGAAAAAGAAGAGTGGCTCATCTACTTGGAATGTATGGTACAATATTATTTTGGATTAGTTCAGTAATAATGATTTTTTGTTATTCAAAAGCATCACCAGAAACACCATCTATGTGGCCAATCATTTGGCACGTTGGAGCTATAATGACAGTTATAGGAGGAGGTTGGTTTTGGTTTTTTTTAAGAGTAGATGTTTATTCTGAAGCTCAGCCATGGTACAGAATTATTAAAGCAGATTTATTTGTACTCGCTCTTATAGCCTCATCTTTATTTGGATTAATTTGGTCATACTTACAATCATTAAGTTTAGGAGACAGATGGGACGATAAGGTATTTTTGGTTTTATATATTATTTCTAATCTAGTTTTGTTCGGAGGAGTATATTGGTCAAAATTTGCTCATATGTTCTACAAGCCCGGCGCAGCAATTCAAAAGAATTTAGCTGAGGCTGATGGATCTAGAGACAATTTGCCGCCTGAATCAGATGCGCCAAAACAATTTGGATTAG
>MDSV01138826.1_pt1 | contig 18123 bp, 20 predicted proteins | sample 810851 | NCBI WGS metagenome assembly MDSV01 (sample SAMN05326640, study PRJNA326480) | marine metagenome | isolation source: seawater | place: Atlantic Ocean: North East | collected 2012 | reverse complement strand
TCGACACCTATTTCAACGAAATCATCAACAAAGAGGATAGCCTAACAGCACTCAACACTGCTTACGCCCAAGAGGGGGCCTATGTTTACATCCCTAAGAGTGTGGTTGCTGAAAAGCCTATTGAGATCATTCACTTTTCCACTGGCAAAGAAAAAGCTTTGTGGCTGCAACCTCGAAATTTGATTGTGGTTGATCAAAATGCTCAAGTACAAATCTTGGAGCGACACCAAAGTCTAAAAGAACACGTTGTGGTGACCAACTCTGTTACAGAAATTTATGCCCATCAAGATGCTTTTGTGGATTATTATAAAATACAGAATGACCTTAGCACTGCTTCACTCATTGACAACACTTATATCTCCCAAGAGAAAAAAAGTAATGTTAGGGTACATACCTTTTCACTAGGTGGAAAACTGACCCGTAATAATTTAAATTTTTGCCTCAATGGTCAACATTGTCATTCCACCCTCAAAGGCGTAACCCTATTGGAAGATCAGCAACATGTAGACCACTATACTTTGGTCGATCATGCTTCGCCTAAATGCGAAAGCCATCAAGATTACAAAGGAGTTTTTTCTGAAGGGTCCAAAGGGGTCTTCAATGGTAAAATTCATGTGGATCAATTGGCACAAAAAACCAATGCATTTCAGCAAAACAACAACATACTCCTTGACGATAAAGCTACAGTCAATACCAAACCCCAATTGGAAATTTTTGCCGATGATGTAAAATGCTCTCATGGGTGTACGGTAGGGCAAATGGATGAAGATGCCCTCTTCTATATGAGGTCCAGAGGAATTCCCAAAAAAGAAGCAAAGGCTTTGATGACCTATGCTTTTGCAAATAACGTATTGGAGAGTGTAGAGTTGCCTATTTTGAAAAAGCGCATCAACAAATTGATTGCCAAAAAACTGGGAGTCAATCTTGGATTTGATTTATAGCCCATGGATGTTCAAAAAATTCGTAAAGATTTTCCCATCTTAGAGCGGGAGGTAAATGGCAAACTCTTAGTTTATCTGGACAATGCCGCTACTTCACAAACCCCTGTTCAAGTCATAGATACCATTGCTGATTACTACAAAAATTACAATGCCAACATCCACCGTGGGGTACATGCCCTAAGCCAAGAAGCCACTGATGCATACGAGGGGGCAAGGCAGAAAATTCAAAAACATTTCAATGCGGCCTATCCCCATGAGATCATTTTTAGCTCCGGAACAACGCATAGTATAAATATTGTGAGTAATGGATATGCCGAATTGTTAACCAAAGGAGATGAACTTATCGTCTCTGCCTTGGAGCACCATTCCAATATCGTACCCTGGCAGATGCTGTGTGAAAAAACGGGTGCCGTTCTTAAAGTAATTCCCATGAATGAAGACGGTGTTTTGTTGATCTCCGAATACGAAAAATTACTTTCTGACAAAACCCGATTGGTATTTGTCAATCACGTTTCTAATGCTTTGGGAACCATCAATCCCATAGCGCAAATCATCAGGATGGCTCATGCCGTAGGTGCGGAAGTATTAATTGATGGTGCGCAGGCCTCTCCCCACATCAAAGTAGATGTTCAAGCTTTAGATGTGGATTACTATGTCACTTCTGCCCATAAATTATATGGCCCCACAGGAATAGGAATGCTCTATGGTAAAACCTCGTCTCTTAAGCGTTTGCCTCCCGACCAGGGCGGTGGGGAAATGATTGCTGAGGTAACTTTTGAAAAAACCACCTATGCCGATTTGCCCCATAAGTTTGAAGCCGGTACTCCTAATATTGCAGGAGGCATTGCCTTTGGCGCAGCATTGGATTACATCAATAGTATCGGGATAGAACAGATAACTGCTTATGAGGATGAGCTTTTGAATTATGCCACCAATGCACTCCAAAAAATACCCCAATTAAAAGTCTATGGTACTGCTCCTAAAAAAACAGCCGTAATTTCATTCAATGTTAAGGGTATACACCCCTATGATATCGGGAGTATTTTGGACAAACTTGGTATTGCTGTTAGAACAGGGCACCACTGTGCTCAACCCATTATGGACTATTATCAAATCCCTGGAACAGTAAGGGCCTCTTTCTCCTTTTATAACACTTTTGAGGAGATTGACAGTATGGTTGAAGCCCTAAAAAAGGCCATCCAAATGTTACAATAAATCACTAATTTTGAGTATGGAAACCATTCAAGAGGCACAATATGAAATTGTAGAGGAGTTTTCAATGTTTGATGACTGGGAGGAACGCTATGAGTACATGATCGAGTTGGGAAAATCCCTACCCTTGATTGAACCCTATTACAAAACAGACGATTACATTATCAAGGGATGCCAAAGTAAAGTATGGGTTCATGCCGATTTGGAAGGTGATAAGCTAGTTTTTACAGCCGACAGCGATGCCATAATTACCAAAGGCATTATTGCCATTTTGATACGAGTGTTTTCTCACCAACATCCTGACGCCATTCTTGACGCAGGGATAGATTTTATCGACAAAATTGGGTTAAAGGAACATTTGTCACCTAACCGTGCCAACGGCTTATTATCTATGATCAAACAACTGAAAATGTATGCCATTGCTTTTAAAACCCAATTGAATTAATCATGTCAGAAGAAATTGTTGAAACAGCTGAACTGGGAGACAAAATAGTTAGGATGCTCAAGACTATTTTTGACCCAGAAATTCCAGTGGATATTTACGAACTAGGATTGATTTATGACGTTTTTGTTAATGAAGATGCAGATGTCAAAATATTGATGACTCTAACTACTCCGAACTGCCCTGTGGCGGAAACTCTTCCTCGTGAGGTAGAAGAAAAAGTAAAATCCTTGGACGAAGTAAAAGACGCTGAGGTAGAGATTACCTTTGACCCTCCTTGGTCTCAAGACCTAATGAGTGAAGAAGCTAAATTGGAATTAGGAATGCTATAAATGGTAGATTCCATCGTCAATCGCGTGTCAAAAAGTGCCTTGATCACTTTCGATCTTGAAAAACTTTATCAAATCGGAACCCGAAAATCTATTGACTTATCCCAGTGGTTGGACCAAGGACTCCTACTTAAAGAGAAGGAATTTAGAGCGCAACTCAAGGCCCACGATTGGAGAGCTTACCAAGATCATTTTATAGCCCTTCACTGTTCTACCGAGGCCATACTCCCCGCCTGGGCTTCCCTTTTGGTCACTACCCATTTACAGCCCTATGTCCGAAAAGTAGTCTTGGGGACTTTAAAAGATTTGGAAGTACAGTTGTTTACCGAAGAAATTCAACTTTTGGATTTATCTCAATATAAAGACCAACCCCTTATTATCAAGGGCTGTAGTGAAAAAAAAGTCCCTCAAGATGCCTATGTTCAACTGATTGCCAAATTACAGCCCGTGGTCAAAAGTCTTTTTTATGGTGAGGCCTGTTCTTCAGTCCCTCTCTTCAAAAAAAAGAAATAGTTACTTTTGGGTTAATCTGTAACTTTTGAAAGATTCCAACAAAGTATTGATTTTAACCTATTATTGGCCACCTTCCGGGGGTTCAGGAGTTCAGCGATGGATGTATTTTGCAAAACACCTAAAAGCCTTGGGTTGGGAACCCTTTGTGATAACAGTAAATGAAAGACAAGCTTCCTATCCCGTATGGGATCACAAGCTCGTGGAGCAAGTCCGCGACATAAAGGTCTTTAAGACCAAAACAAAAGAACCTTTAAAAGCCTATTCAAAATGGTTGACCGGCTCATCCAACAAAGGCATACCTCAAGGACAAGTTTCTAAAAAAGGATTTTTTGAGAAATGGGCTGCTTTTTTTCGTGGCAATTTTTTTATTCCCGATGCCCGAAGAGGCTGGAATTCCTTTGCCAAAATTGAGGCGGAAAAATGTATTCAAAAAGAGGGTATCAGAAAAGTAATCACCACTGGACCTCCCCATTCCACTCATTTGGTGGGCTTGCAGCTAAAAGCACAATTCGGGATCCAATGGTGGGCTGATTTTCGAGACCCTTGGACAGATATTTTCTACAACAAAGATCTTTATCGCTCCTCTTGGGCTCAGAAAAAAGATGCCTCTTGGGAACAAAAAGTTTTACAAAATGCCGATGGTATTTTGACCACTGTGGGAGGAAATTTGGTCCGTAAACTAAAAGCCAAAGCAACCGATCAAAGCTTCCATGTATTGCCCAATGGCTACGATGCGGCATTGATGTCTTCCACTCCTAAAATCACACTTAAAGTTTTTCATGTCGTCTATACTGGACTATTAAACGATAATCAGGACTATCTCTCGCCAATAGCGGTGCTAAATAAAGTAGCAGATCAATACCATATTCGCCTTTCTTTGGCGGGAAATATCTCTTCAACAATCATTGAAAAGATAAAAAAAACTGCTACGAGAATTGAGACGGACTATAAAGGATATATCTCCCACAAAGAAGCCATTGAACTTATGAAAAGTGGAGATTTATTACTCAATTTTATCTTTAAAGGAGCAGATCAAGACATGATCTCAGGTAAATTGTTGGAATACCTTGCCACGGAGGTTCCAATTCTTTCCATTGGTGATCCTCATTCAGAGGCAGGAAGACTTTTAGCCCAAGCCTCCTTCGCTCAAATGATTGATGCTAACAATACTGACGCCCAAAAAACCTTTATTGATAAGGTAGCACGGCAGAAAGCAAAAGTCATAAATACAATGCCAGAGATTAAAAAATGGAGCAGGGAAAATATCACCGTAGCATTAAACAATATTTTGGAAAAGGAAAATTCTGATTAATTTTCAACTAATAAAATCACCCCTAATAGGACTAAAGGAATCAATAAGCTCTCCTTCTTCTAAACATATTGCACTATGGAGGGTGTTGGGAGGGACGTAAAAAGAATCTCCTTTTTCTAATTTTTGACTAACCCCATCGATTGTTATTTCAAACACACCTGATCCAACTAGGGTTGACTGGGAGTGGTGATGTTGGTGTTCAGCACCAATGCCTCCTTTTTCAAAATGGACCTGAACCAACATGAGTTGATCATCATAGCCTAATATTTTTCTTTTGATCTTTGGTTCTAATTCCTCCCAATCTTTAGAGGAAGTATTTAAAAATTTTTTACTCGTTTTCATTTAAAATATTTTTTAATGATAGGGATTGAATTTTTGAAGATAATCATGAATTTTAGTCGGGATTAAATTCGTAAAGGATTTTTTATTTTTAATTGCATTTCGAATTTCAGACGCTGAAACTTCCATTAATGATGCCTCAAAATAATTAATCTTTGGATGCTTTAAAAGCCTTTGAGGGATTTTTTCAGATTCTGATCGGGGATAAACAAAGAGCTGAAATTTATCCAGAATTTGGTTGTGGTCTTTCCATTTGTTGAAGTGCGCTAAATTGTCTTGGCCCATAAGGAGGGCAAATTTATTTTTAGGGTATTTATTCTTTAAATGGCGAAGCGTTTCTATTGTGTAATTGGGCGTGGGTAAATCTAATTCTTCTTTACAAGCTTTGAGTTTTGATTTACCCTTAATGGCTAATTCGACCATGGCCATTCGGTGGCGCATTTCTATCAATTCATTTTTTCCCTTAAACGGACTTTGTAGACTGACCACCAACCATACTTCGTCTATACTTGTTTTTTTAGTAAAAAATTCGGCCACTGCCAGATGCCCCGAGTGAATGGGGTTAAAAGAACCAAAAAACAGCCCAATATTTTTCATTGCTTATTCTATAAATCTTTTGACTAGCTGAATGAGTTCTTTTTTAGTACTTTCCAAATTATCATTTACCAAGATAAAATCAAATTCGCAAGCAGATTCCATCTCTACTTTTGCCTTGGACATGCGTTCTTGAAGCAATACCTCACTTTCGGTTCCTCTAGCCCGCAATCGTTGCTCCAAAACCGCTAAACAGCGTGTTTGGATAAAAACCGATAAAGTTTGCTCAGGGTATTGGGATTTGATGTTCAGTCCACCAACCACATCCACATCAAAAATAACGTGTTGGCCAGCAGACAATTTGTTTTCAACCTCAGAACAAAGGGTTCCATAAAATTTATCCGGATAAACTTCCTCGTATTCGACAAAAGCCTTTTCCTTAATTTTATTTTTAAAGTCTTTAGAGGTCATGAAATGATAATCGATTCCGTCTTGCTCATTCCCTCGTGGGAGGCGTGAGGTAGCCGAAATGGAAAAAACCAAGGGGAGGTTTTGTTCCAACAAATTATGTACCAAGGTGGATTTGCCACTACCCGATGGGGCTGATACCACAATGAGTTTCCCTTCCTTCAATTATAATACATTGAGTAATTGTTCCTTTATTTTTTCCAACTCATCTTTCATTTGGATGACTAGTATTTGAAGCTTGGCATGGTTGGCTTTTGACCCTATGGTATTTATTTCCCTGCCAATTTCTTGGGATATAAAACCAAGCTTTTTACCATTTGAAGTAATATTTCCCAGTGTTTTTTTAAAATAATCAATGTGACTTTTGAGTCGGACTTTTTCTTCAGTGATGTCGAACTTTTCTATATAATAAATCAATTCCTGTTCGAATCTATTTTGATCAATTTCTGCCTCGAGCGCATCCAAAGCGGATTTTAATTTTTCTTTAATCCTGTTACTTCTTTCAGGATCGATGATTTCTACTTCTTTAGAAAGATTCTCCAAATTTTCTAATCTTTTGCTTAATTCGGTTTCGAGAATTTTTCCTTCATCGGACCGGAACCCAATAAGTGAATCAATGGACTTTTTCATTAGATTTTCGATAACTTTAATTTCGGCCTTTTCAAAATCTTCGATTTCAGTTTTGAGGGTATCGGGGAGCTTAAGGGCAATCTTGAGCAGTTCCATACGGTTTCCATCTTCGATGCCTTTCAACTGTTCGATGTATTGATTGATAGCAGCCACATTGATGGTTTTGGAATTGGTTCCACTGATGTTCTCAATGTTGAGATTCATTTCGATTTTACCTCTTTTGAGGAACTTCCCAATGCTTTTTTTGAGCTTGATTTCGATTCCCCTAACGTAGGTCGGCAGTCGGGCATTGATTTCTAATCCTTTACTGTTGAGCGAGCGCAGCTCTAGAATATAGTTTTTATTTTCGAATTGGATTTCGGCCTTACCATAGCCAGTCATCGATTGAATCATAGGATATTAAAGTTCCCGGATTTTGATGTTGCGATAGCTGACGCCATCACCGTGATCTTGAAGCCCAATTTTTCCTGTTTTGAATTTGGCAAAATCCTCCCAATCTTGAAATTTGGAGTTAGCAATCAGGGTATCCCAATCCGGTCCGCTAAGTGGGAAGGTTACGATTTCCACATCATTGAGTTTAACACTGCCCTTGTTGGAGTTGTAGTTGATAGAAATAAAAATGTGATTCCATTCTCCTGCTGGTTTACAGACCTTCTGTGTTGGTTGAACCATATCGTAAAGTGCTCCTGCCTGGTGATAATCTGGATTGTTGAAGGAATCAGGGTGGCGCTCATTGTCTAAAACTTGGATTTCAGGCCCTGTCTGATATGGTTTTTTGTAATTTTCACCTTCTTTTACTCCCCAAAAGATACCACTGTTTCCGACTTCTGCAATTTTCCATTCCATAGACAATTCGAAGTTTGTATATTCTCGATCAGTAACTATATCGTGACTAGTTCCCTCTTCTTTTTTTGAAGGGTCAAAGACCATAGCGCCATCTTCGATAATCCAAGCACTACTCATTTCGCTACTGTTGAATTGATGCCAGCCGATAAATGAATCACCATTGAATAAATCCACCCATTCTTTTTGGGTAGCTAGGGCTTCGTTGACAGTTGTTTTTTTCTTAGGAGTCTGTTTGCATGCTAAACTAAGAGAGAAAAAGGTAATAAGTAATATTTTTTTCATTTGTTTTTGATTAAAGGTTGAGAATTTTTTTAAGATGATTTTCATCTATTTTGGTGCCAGCAAAGTCATCGAAGGTTTTTTGAGTAGCTTCAATAATGTGTGATTGAATAAAAGGTGCACCTTCTCGGGCTCCTTGCTCGGGACTTTTTATGCAGCACTCCCACTCCATCACAGCCCAAACATCACAGCCGTATTCCGTAAGCTTGGTAAAAATGGTTTTAAAATCAATTTGTCCGTCACCGGGAGAGCGATAGCGCCCTGCACGATCAATCCAATCTCCATAGCCTCCAAAGGCTCCTTTTTTTCCGGTGGGATTGAACTCAGAATCTTTCACGTGGAAGGACTTGATGAATTCGTGGTAGTGATCGATATATTTTATATAATCAAGTTGTTGCAGTACAAAGTGACTTGGATCATAAAGAATATTGGCTCTTTTATGATTTCCGGTGGCTTCCAAAAAGCGTTCAAATGTTACTCCATCGTGGAGGTCCTCACCAGGATGAATTTCATAGCATACGTCTACCCCGTTTTCATCAAAGGTATTAAGTATGGGTAGCCATCTTTTGGCCAGTTCTTTAAATCCCAACTCCACTAATCCATCGGGGCGTTGTGGCCAAGGATGCCAAGTGTGCCACAATAAAGCACCGGAGAAAGTAGCGTGAGCGTTCAGCCCTAGTCGATTGCTTGCTTTGGCTGCTTTTTTTAGAGTCTCAATGGCCCACTGGGTTCTGGCCTTGGGATTGTTTTTGTAGGCATCAGGCGCGAAGTTGTCAAACATCAAGTCATAGGCAGGGTGGACTGCTACCAGTTGTCCCTGAAGGTGGGTAGAGAGCTCAGTGACTTCCAACCCATAGGAATTGATTTTACCTTTGAGTTCATCACAATAGGTCTGACTTTCCGCCGCTTTGTCTAAATCAATCAAAAAGCTTTCCCAAGTGGGAATTTGAATTCCTTTGTAACCCAGGTCGGCAGCCCATTTGCACATCCCATCCAGCGTGTTGAAAGGAGCTTGCTTGTCGACAAACTGCGCTAAAAAAACAGCAGGTCCTTTTATGGTTTTCATTGATTTTTCATGCTTACCCATACGTTCCCTTTTTGATTTGATTCAACAGTTTTTTCGATAAACAACATACCCCTAACCCCTTCATAGAGGGTCGGAAATTCCCCATTATAAGATTTTTCTTTCCGCAGGGCTTTTGCTACTCCTTTGTAGATGTTTCCCATGGCATCAAAAATACCTTCGGGATGTCCCGCAGGTAATTTGGCGCCGTCTAAAGACACATCCGTATTATATGCAGCGTTCCCTGGTTTGATGAGCCTTCTGGGTTCATCGTCTTTGAGATGGTACAAATAATTTGGGTTTTCTTGTTCCCATTTCAGCGCACCTTTTCGTCCATAAATGGACACTGTAATGTTATTCTCGTCACCAGTAGCAATTTGGCTGGCGCGCAATAAACCTTTTACCTTTTTGTCCATTCGGATTAAAATCGATCCATCGATGTCCAGAGGGTTATCTTCATAAAGGGTATTGAGATCCGATAGTAATTCTGATACTTCCATCCCGGTTACGTATTCTACCATGTTAAAAATATGGGTGCCAATGTCACCGATGCAAGAACTGATACCCGCTTTTTTGGGATCCAATCGCCAGATTTTACTTCTCTTTTCTTTGTCGTGGATCACCGGGTTAATCCACCCTTGGTAGTATTGTAAATCTACTTTGTGAATATCACCAATAACCCCATTCGCAATCATATCTTTCATTTCTCTAACCATGGGATATCCTGTATAGGTATAGGTAACCGCAAAAATGGCTTGGTGCTTTTTTTGTAGTGCTTGAAGCTCTTTGGCCTCTTCCAGTGTAGTTGTTAGAGGCTTTTCACAAATGACGTGAAAACCATTTTCCAAGAGTTTTTTGGCCATGGGGTAATGAAGGAAGTTGGGGGTCAAAACAGAGACTACTTCCACCCTTTCGCTTTCAGGTTTGGCGGACTCTTCAGCTACAAAAGCATCAAAGTCCTTATAAACCCTATCGGTGTTTAAGCCAATTTGTTTGGAAAACTTGATATTTTCCTTATAGTCAGGGTTAAAAACGCCGCCCACAATCTCGTAGTGGTCATACATATATGAAGCTACCCGGTGAAGTACCCCAATCAGTGAATCTCCTCCCCCTCCCAATACGCCCAGTCTAATTTTACTCATTTTGATTTATTTTTTACCGTTTGAGTAAAAATAGGATTAATTTTTCAAAACCAAAATGGAATCAAAGCACAATAAAAGCCTCCCAGATTAAAAATAACATGCAGATATAAATCACTTTAATATATCTTTCATTTTTAGCATTAAGATTATATTTTATTGAAGTTCGTGTTTCAAAAGAAAATTTTTACGATATTGACGATCAATTAAACTAAATTAAACTTATGCTTGATAGTTACGATGCTATTGTAATTGGTACTGGAATTAGTGGCGGCTGGGCTGCTAAAGAGCTATGTGAAAAAGGATTGAAGACCCTAGTACTGGAAAGGGGGAGAATGGTAAAACATATAGTTGATTATCATACAGCTCATATGGATCCATGGGACTTCAAAGGTGGAGATAAAACCACTCAAGAAATAATGAAAAAACAATACAAGCAAATTAGATCAACTAAATATGCCATTCATGAGTCAACTTCTCATTTTTTTGTTAATGATGATGAACATCCATATAATGAAGATAAACCTTTTGATTGGGTTAGGGGTTATCATGTTGGTGGAAAATCTTTAATGTGGGCAAGGCAAGTTTACCGATTAAGCGAAATTGATTTTGAGGCTAATGCCAAAGAGGGTATTGGGATTGACTGGCCTATTAGATATAAAGACTTGGCTCCTTGGTATAGTTATGTAGAAAAATATATAGGTGTTTCTGGAGAAAAATTAGGGTTACCACAACTCCCTGACAGTGAGTTTTTAAAACCAATGGAATTAAACTGTGTTGAAGAAAAATTTAAAAATGACATAGCTAATAAATATAATGACCGTATAATAACAAACTCTAGGGTAGCTCATATTACAGAAGGAACAAAACCGGGACTTGGTCGTGTAACATGTCAATACAGGAATAGATGTAGAAGAGGCTGCCCATATGGTGCCTATTTTAGCAGTAATTCATCAACTTTACCTGCGGCAGAAGAAACTGGAAATATGACCCTAAGACCCAACTCAATTGTTCATCAGATTATTTACGATGAAAAAAATAATAGGGCAAGTGGGGTTAGAGTAATTGACTCCGAGACGAAAGAAGTTATCGAATACAAGGCTAAAATTATTTTTCTATGCGCTTCAACTATTGCATCGACTTCAATCTTGTTACAATCAGTATCTAATCGTTTTCCTAATGGTCTTGGAAATGACTCAGGAGAATTAGGTCATAATTTGATGGATCATCATTTGAGGTTAGGAGCTAGTGCTGACATAGATGGTTTCAAAGATTCATATTATACAGGAAGAAGGCCAGGTGGTATTTATATTCCAAAATTTGTAAACATTGGGGGATCCTCAAATGTGAAGGACTTTTTAAGGGGATATGGTTTTCAGGGAGGTGCAAAAAGGGGGCCAAATAATGGAAATGGTCCCGAGGAATCTTATGGACCTAAGCTTAAAGAAATAATTCAGACTCCCGGAGCTTGGAGAATTAATATAGGCGGTTTTGGCGAAATATTGCCTTATCATGATAATAAGATGTATTTAGATTATGATAAGAAAGACAAGTGGGGATTGCCTACAGTTACTTTCGATGCTGAAATTAAGGAAAATGAAATAATAATGAGAAAGCATTTGCTTCAACAAGCAGGAGAAATGCTTGAATCAGCTGGATTCAAAAATATTAAGACCTCTGATAAGGGATACTATTATGGTGCTGGAATACATGAAATGGGTACAGCGAGAATGGGACATAATAAACAAACATCTGTACTAAATAAATATAATCAGATTCATTCTGCAAAGAATGTTTTTGTGACTGATGGATCATGTATGACTTCCTCGGGGAATGTAAACCCTTCATTGACATATATGGCAATAACAGCAAGAGCAGTAAATCATGCTGTAAAAGAACTTAAAAAAATGAACTTATAATTGAATTTACTATGGATAGAAGAAAAGCATTAAAAACAATAGGAATTGGTACTGGAGCAATTACACTCACTCCCGCTGTAGTTGGGATCTTTCAAAGTTGTAAAAAAAATATTGGTCAATTTACTCCAATCCACTTTTCTAATGATGATTTTTCAATTTTATCCAAACTGATGGATTTAATCCTTCCCAAAACAGATATACCTGGTGCTATTGAATTAAAATTACCCGAGTTTTTGGATGGATATATAGATGTAATTTTATCTGACCCTGCTAAGCAGGAAATCTCAATTGGATTAGATCAATTTTTAAAAGTAGCACTTAATGATTCTGGTAAAAATAAATCCAGTCAATTAGATTTAAAGGACTTAGATAATCAGCTTGCTAAATATCTAAAAGCAGGTGAGGGGAAACAAAAAGAATTGGATAAAAAAGCCAAACAATTTTTTAATAAAAAAAAGACAAATAGTAAAGTTGAAATTCCCAATATAGCATTGGCTTCCAGTTTTGCAATAAAGCTCCGCTCACTTACAATTACTGCTTTTAAAACTAATGAATATATTGGCGAGAATGTTTTAGCATATGCTCCAATCCCAGGAGAACAAATAGGTTGTATAGATTTGAATGAAGCTACAGGAGGTAAAGCCTGGTCTTTATAAAATTATTTTCATTCTTTTACAATAAACTCCCCCTTCATCAAGCTATAGTGGCCAGGGAATGAACAGATATAGATATACACTCCCGGTTTGGGTGCTTGAAAATTAATTGTTGTACTTTCACCACCACCAATCATTTTTGTGTAAGCAATGGTCTCATTTCCTTCTGGGATATAATCTAATTTTTTTGCTTTTACCGCTCTTTTTGCAAATTCATCAACATCAGTTCCTTTCTTCAAAAGAACAAAGTTATGTCCCATAAACTCTTTACCAATTTTCCCTTTATGATTTAATGTTAAAAGGATTTTTTTTCCAGATTTAACCTCGATTACTTTCTTGTCAAATACCATTGTATCAAAAGAATTTAGAACGATTTTAATCTGACCTTGATTATTTTCAGTGTTTTGACGGTTAGGTTCTACCTTAGTTTTTTTATACTCAAATTTATCCTTCTTTTTTTCATTTTTTGGTCCACAGGAGGATATTAATGTTAAAGTAGTAATTAGGAAAAAAATTATTTTCATTTTTCAAATATGTTTAATGATTGGCACAAAAATAATAATATGTATTGTTAAAATCTGCTAGTGTGTAATAAATATTTTAGCTTACTTTTTAATAAGCTTTAATCTGTTTTTACGGAAACTAAGTAAACTCCTAGCATAATTATTAAACATGCGATTGCTTTAACCACATTAAGGGTATCATTTCCAGTATAAACTGCATAGCTTATTGCAATTATGGGTTGTGCGTAGGCGAAAGCTCCAACTGTTGATGCTTGTAAATTTCTAAGGGCGAAAATATTGAGCAAATAGGTGAAAAAGGTTGTCCCCAATATCACAAAGAAAACTCTCCAAAGTATTTCAAATGGCATGGTCTGCCAATCCACCTTTGTATATTCTTCCAACGTAACTGGTAGGGTTAGAATGAATCCAATTAAAAACAACCACTTCATGATCGAGACAGTATTATATTTTTCTGCTAATGGTTTCACCACAATGATAAAACCCGAAAAGAAAATCGAGTTGATCATAAACAGAATATTTCCGGTCAAAACATTCGGAGCATTGCTGGTATTTTGGGAGCCGAAGAGCACCAGTACCAGGGCACCTGCAAATCCCATGGTAATGCCCAGAAACTTTCGCACTCCGATTTTTTCACCTAAAAACATATAGGAGAGCAGCAGTATAATTATGGGGTTGGTTGTGGCAAAAATTCCACTGTTTACTGGAGTAGAGAGTTCTAGCCCTTTGAAAAAAGAAAGCATATTGATACACATCCCCATCAAGGAAGCCAAGAAAAACCTTAGATAATCGACACGTTCAATTTTTTCTTTGGGGAAAAACAAACTGAGCAGCCAAAAAAGTAGGGCTGCCCCAGCGGTACGAAGAAAAATAAAACCAAAGGCTCCAACATATTCCGGCATCACCAACTTAGCAATTGTATGGTTGAGTCCATAGATTGTAGTGGCACCTGTAGCGGCCAAAAGAGCCCAACCTCTAATTTTCATTTATAAATTTTTTTGCAGCAGTCACCACTGCTTTACTGTTGCCAATAAAAATATTTTCATCATAAATTAGAACAGGGCGCTTTAGAAAAGTATAATGTTCCAATAAAAGTGTTTTATATTCCTCCTCTGAAAGTTGTCTTTCTTTTAGGTTACGTTTTTTATAAATCTGCGCACGTTTACTGAACAACGCCTCATAACTCCCCGACAAGCTTTTCATTTTTTCCAACACTAAAGCAGTGATAGGCTCTACTTTAATATTGACAATAGTAACAGATTGAGGAAGATTTAATTCGAATTGGATGCGCTTACATGTGTTACAACTGATTAAAGAATATAAGGCTCTCATTACCTAAAATTAGTTGGACAAAAATAAATCAATAAATGAAAAATATTGGTGAATTGAAAAAGATTTAAATAATTTTAGTGTCAGTGGTTGCTAATACGATTAATAGCAACAAATCTACAAGCAATAATTGACATTTTAGGGTTTCATTAAAAGTGTGATGAACTGAAAGCACATTAATACCCGAAAATTGGATTGCTTGAAGTTTAAGCTGAATAAAAAAATATTCCTTTCCTCAAAATCCAATACCTTTGTAGTGATTTAAAACACTGTGATGGACAAAAAATTACGTTTTAACAGCGCCACTATTCATGGGGGACAAGAACATGATAAAGCTTATGGGTCGGTGATGCCTCCCATTTACCAGACTTCGACTTATGCCCAAACTACGCCTGGAGGGCATAAAGGCTATGAATATAGTCGAACACATAATCCCACACGAACAGCTCTGGAACGGTCAATTGCCAGCATAGAAAATGCAAAACACGGCTTGGCCTTTGCTTCTGGTATGGCCGCTATGGATACCGTTATTAAACTCTTTCAGCCTGGAGATGAAATTATCTCAACCCACGATCTCTATGGAGGGTCTTATCGACTGCTTACCCAAATCTATAAGAAATACGGATTGAAAATCCATTTTGTCAATATGGAAAAGCCCGAGACTTTGGTCCAATACTTTAACGACAAAACCCGACTTATATGGATTGAAACCCCCACTAATCCGATGATGAATATTGTGGACATTCGAACCATTGCCGAATTGGGGAAAGCCCATGACACCTTGGTAGCAGTTGACAATACTTTTGCCTCTCCCTATTTACAAAAACCTCTAGACCTTGGTGCCGATATCGTAATGCACTCCGCTACCAAATACCTGGCCGGACATAGTGATACCGTTTTGGGACTAATTGTAGTTAGTGATGATGAATTGCAAGAAAAACTTGCTTTTATCCAAAATTCTAGTGGTGCTGTCCCTGGTCCCATGGACTGCTTTCTTACGCTTAGGGGTATCAAGACCCTACATTTGAGGATGCAAAGACATTGTGAAAACAGCGCTGCAGTAGCCATTTTTCTCCAACAACATCCCAAAATAAAAAAGGTTTATTGGCCTGGTTTAGTCGACCATCCAAATCACGAGTTAGCCAAAAATCAAATGAAAGCCTTTGGAGGAATGCTCTCTTTTGTTCCCAAAAGTGGGGATTTGAAAACATCTATAGCTATAGTTGAAAAACTAAAGATCTTTACCTTGGCAGAATCCCTTGGTGGGGTTGAAAGCTTGGCAGGCCATCCGGCTTCTATGACCCATGCCTCAATTCCCAAAGCAGTTCGGGAAAAAAGTGGTGTTGGAGATCAATTGATCCGCCTAAGTGTAGGGGTAGAGGACATTCTTGATCTTATTGAAGATTTGGATCAGGCCATAGCTTAGTCTAACTTTATCCTTTATGGAACTCCCAAAAAATAAAAAAATCTATTTTGCTGCTGACAATCACTTGGGTTTTCCCAATTCAGCAGAAAGTCGACTTAGGGAAAAACATTTTGTTGCTTGGTTGGAAGAAGTACGAAAAGATGCTGCAGCCATTTATTTACTGGGTGATCTTTTCGATTTTTGGTTTGAATACAAAACCGTTGTTCCCAAGGGTTTTGTTCGGGTTCTTGGAAAATTGGCCGAGCTTTCAGATGAAGGGATTCCTATCACCTTTTTTGTTGGCAACCACGATCTTTGGATGAGGGATTATTTCCAAAAAGAATTGGGCATTATCGTTTACCATCAACCTATAACTCTCACTGTGGGGGAGACTAATTTTTTTATGGGTCATGGCGATGGTTTGGGCCCTAGAGACAAGGGCTATAAACGTATGAAAAAGCTGTTTGAAAACCCACTTGCAAAGTGGTTTTTTCGCTGGCTGCACCCCGATTTGGGGATGCAATTGGGACACTACATGTCTCTTAAAAATAAATTGATTTCTGGAGCTGAGGATGTTAAATTTCTGGGGGATGACAGAGAGTGGTTAGTGGCTTATTCCAAAAGGAAACTCAAAGAGAAGCATTACGACTATTTTGTCTTTGGCCACCGTCATCTTCCCTTGGAGATAAAATTAAGTGAAAAATCCCAATACATAAATTTGGGTGACTGGATTACCCATAACACCTATGCCGAATTTGACGGTAATAACATGGAGCTAAAAACTTGGAAATAGAGCCCGATGATCGAAGCTAAGTCACTTATTCATGAAAAAACCATTATTGTAGGGATTATTAATGGCAAGCAGAATGCTTACCAGTCCAAAGAGTATTTGGACGAATTGGCCTTTTTGGCCCATACGGCGGGAGGTGCAGTACTCAAACGCTTTGTTCAAAAAACACAAATTCCTAACCCAAAAACCTTCATTGGTTCTGGAAAAATGGATGAAGTCGAAAACTATGTGAGTAAGAATCAGGTCACCACCGTGGTATTTGACGAAGAGCTAACCCCTGCCCAGCAGGCGAATATCGAAAAAATCTTGCGTTGCAAAATTCTAGATCGTACTGGCTTAATTTTAGATATTTTCGCCCAACGTGCCCAAACGAGTTATGCCCGTACTCAGGTAGAATTGGCACAATATGAATATTTATTGCCCCGTCTGAAGGGACTTTGGACTCACTTGGAGCGTCAACGTGGCGGGATCGGAATGCGTGGACCTGGAGAAACCGAAATCGAAACCGATCGTAGAATCGTACGAGATAAAATTTCGATTTTAAAGAAAAAATTGAGTATTATTGATAAACAAATGACCACACAAAGGGGCAATCGTGGTGCATTGGTAAGGGTTGCTTTAGTGGGTTATACCAATGTGGGTAAATCTACCCTGATGAATGTCATCGCTAAAAGTGAAGTTTTTGCCGAAAACAAACTTTTTGCCACTCTCGACACTACGGTTCGCAAAGTGGTTATTGGCAATTTACCTTTTTTACTCAGCGATACGGTTGGTTTTATCCGCAAACTGCCCACTCAATTGGTCGAGTCTTTTAAAAGTACTTTGGACGAGGTTAAGGAAGCCGACTTGTTGTTACATGTAGTTGACATATCACATCCAAATTTTGAAGAGCATATTCAATCCGTCAATCAAATTCTAGGCGAAATCAAAAGTCTAGACAAACCTACCCTTATGGTGTTCAATAAAATAGATGCTTACCAAGCCGAACCATGGGATGAAACAGATTTGTTAGCAGAGCGCTCATCGAAACATTATAGCCTTGAAGAATGGCAAAATACTTGGATGCATCGACTAAATGACAGGGCGCTTTTTATCTCTGCTTTAAACAAAGAAAACCTCAAGGATTTTCGCGAAAGGGTCTATGCCCAAACTCGAAAAATTCACATCACTCGTTTTCCTTACAACCACTTTTTATACTCTTAGGAGGGACTTTAGAGATTCGACTGATCGCTAATTTTATCAAGAAAATTTTATTTAAATACCAAAGAATGAATTTTGGACAAACAAGCTTTTTTGGTCAAGACTTTCTGTTTGTCACGTAGGTATTGGCTTGTGCTTTAGGCAACAAAAGTACATCTGCTATATTCACGTGGTCGGGTGCTTGGGCTATGTAGAGGATAACATTAGCGACATCTTTGGCCTGGAGTGGCGTAAGCTCTTTATAAACTTGGGAGGCTTT
>MDSV01156807.1_pt1 | contig 18124 bp, 15 predicted proteins | sample 810851 | NCBI WGS metagenome assembly MDSV01 (sample SAMN05326640, study PRJNA326480) | marine metagenome | isolation source: seawater | place: Atlantic Ocean: North East | collected 2012 | reverse complement strand
GCTAATTATGTTGATTGTTTTGACTATAATCCTCATCATAAAAAAAACTTAAGAAAAGTATTAAATTCATACAAAAATAATTATAAATTTTATAGACAAAATATTTCTATAGCTGATAATTTTTTTTATGAAAAATATGACTTTGTTCATTGTAGTGGCGCTATTCATCATGATAAAAAGTATAAAACTATAATTAGAAATTTATCAAAATATGTAAAAAAAAATGGCTTCATTTATATATCTTCATACGGTAAAGGTGGTCTAATAAGAGATATTACTAATCTTTTAAGGAAAGAGGTAAAGAGAAATAAAAATCTACGGACATATATTGAGAGAATGAATTTTAAAGATTTTAAAAATTTTATAATTAGTACCTCAAAAATTTATGAAGTTAATCCAAAGAAATATAAAACTGAATTTGATATCTTTTTCAATGAAGATTTATTATTGTCATTAAAAGACAGATTATTGGCTGAAAACTACTTAGAAATCGGCTATGACGAGATCAAGTCCATACTTAAAAAAAATTCATTCACTAATTTTCATAATCTAAGTTTTTATCCAAAATTTAATAATTTTAGAAAATTCTTATCTCCATTTTACTTTTATAAAAATTACAGTTTATCTAAAATACTTTATGGCGAAGGCCTACCACAGATTATTGCTCAAAAAAAATAATACTAAAGTTGCAATTTTTTCAGTATTAAATGATAATACGAAAAAATATTTAGAATATTTTCTCAAAAGCTTAAAAGATCAATCTTTTAATGACTTTCAATTATTTATATATGATGATTGTTCCTATAAAGTAAATTTTCAAAAATATAATAATTTTCTAAAGTGGAATCCAATTATTTTTCATAACAATAAGATAAAAAAATACAATAGAAATAGAATTTTTTTAATAAATAAAATCTTTAATTCAGACTACAAGAAATTAATATTTTGTGATACTGATGATTTGTTTTCAAAGGATAGATTTGAAAAAACTATTTTAAGTCTTAATTCGAATCAAGTTGTTTTTAACCAAATAAAATCATTTAAAAATAAAAAATCTTTTAAAAATAAAAATTTAATTAAACTTAATAAAAAATTTATAAAATTTCATGATAATTTTTACGGAAATAATATTGGTTTTGGTAATTCAGCTATACAATTGAATAAAAAAATAATTAATGTTTTTAATACTATTCCTAATATCTTAACACATGACTGGTATTTTTATAATTTTTTATTAGCATTAGGTTATAGGGCAAAATTTATTGATAATATATTTACTTACTATAGAATTCATGATCACAGTCTTTCATCAAATATTTTCAAACAAAATGAATTAAATTTTAAAAAAACTTTGAACATTCACTTTAATATATACCGATATTTAGTAAAAGAGCTTAAAAAGAATAGTAATATAAATTATTTAAATATTAAAAAAATTGAAAAACACTTACTTTTCATTAAAAGTCTAAAAAATATTAATTCTTTCTCTTTTAATGAAAAAGACTATGTTTGGTGGGGCATAAATGAAAAATAATTTTTATGAAAATTTATTGTCTTCATCTCAACCGTATATAATTGCTGAAATCGGTTCTAATCATAATGGTAGTATTTCTCTTGGAAAGAAAATCATTAAAAATGCAAAAAATTCAGGTGCAGATTGTGTTAAATTTCAGAGTTGGACTCCTGAAACTTTATATAATATGCCAAACTTATCTGATAAGAATTTTAAAAATGATATTATTAAATATCAAACTACTCAAAATCAACTTCAAAAATTTTTTGATTTCTCTAAATCTTTAAAAATTGATTTTTCAAGTAGTGTATTTTCAAAACAAGAAATTGATTTTGTTGCTAGTAAATTAAATGTACCATTTATAAAAATTGCATCTATGGACTTAAATAATATGGATTTAATTTCATATGCTGCAAAAAAAAATAAACCTTTAATTATTTCAACAGGTTTATCAACTTTATCAGAAATTGATAATGCTATAAGGGTAATTGAGGAAAATAATAATAAAAAAATAATAATACTTCATTGTATATCCAATTATCCACCTAAAGACTCAGAAGTTAATTTAAGAAATATTGAGACATTAACTAAATTATATCCTTATCCTATTGGTTTTTCAGATCATAGTATTGGAACTGCTATTCCACTTACTGCAATAGCTTTGGGAGCTAAAATTATTGAAAAACATTTTACAATAGATAAGAAATTGAAAGGATGGGATCATGCTATTTCTGCTAACCCTCAGGAAATGACTGAAATTTGTAATAATGCACCAAGAGTTATAAATTCTTTAGGAAGTTTTTCTATCAAGAGGGTTGAAAGTAAAGATAAAATTAAAAATTTTAGAAGAAGTTGTATTTCCAATACTAATCTTTATCCAGGGGATGTAATCTCTTTGAATAATATTGAATTCAAAAGGCCTGGCACAGGTATTCCACCTGATAAATTTGATTTGATTGAAGGCAAAGTTGTTAAAAATAAAATTTTGAAAAATTTCCAAATTAAGCTTAAAGATTTAAAATAATGCTAGCTATTATTCCTGCTAGAAAAGATTCATTAGGGCTAAAAAGGAAGAATATTAAGAAATTCCATTCAAAAGAATTAATTAGAATAACATTAGAAATTGCAAAAAAAAACAAATCTATTGATAAAATTTTAGTAACTTCTGATGATAAAAAAATTTTAAAAATATCAAAAGAATTAAATATTGATTTTATTTTAAAGCGACCCAAATATTTGTCAGGTCCTAAAATAAAAGCAGTTAATGTATATCTTCATGCATTAAACTATATTAAAAAATATTATGACTATGAGCCTAAAGAATTTATAATTTTGCAACCTACTAGCCCACTTAGAACAACAAAAAGTATTAACGAGTCTTACAAATTATATAAATCTAAAAAAGCGTTATCGGTTATTTCTTGCGTCAAATCTAGATATCCTGAAGTTTGGAAGTTTGATTTAAATGAGAGAGAAAAAATTATTAATCGAAATTCTAGTACTTTATTATTAAACCGACAAAATTTTGATAAATCATATTATCCTAATGGTTCTATATACATAATTAATACATCATTTTTTTATAAACATAAGACATACTATTCAAATAAAAGTTATGGTTATATAATGAATAAATTAGAATCAATTGATATTGATGATATTTATGACTTTAAATTAGCTGAGGCTGTCTTTTGCTTAAAGAAATAAAAAATATAAATAAATTTTTATTCGACGAAAGACTCTCAATTGGTCAATTTCTTATAAAAGTAAAATTTGACTCAAATGATTTTTTTTTAATTATAAATTCTAAAAAGAGAATAAGAGGCATTATTACTCTTGGTGATTTTAAAAGAAATTTCTTTCCAGGTATAAATGTAGATAGGCCAATAAAAGATATCTGTAACCAAAAATATATTTATTTAAGCTCTAAAAGTAAAAAAAACAAAAAAGAAATAATCAATCTGTTTATTAAAAATAAAATAAAATATATCCCTATTTTAGATAATAAAACTCCTATTAAAATATTGACTTATACAGAAAATAAAAAAATTATTGATATACCTGTAATAATAAACGCAGGAGGTAAGGGCAAAAGATTAGCTGATTTATCAAAGAATACACCAAAGCCTTTGATAAAAGTTTCTAATAAACCTTTGATTCATCATATAATTAATACCTTCTATGAACATGGATTTTTGAAATTCTATTTTGGTTTAAATTATAAAAAACAAATTATCCAAAAATCAATTCAATCTTTTAATTTAAAAATTAATAAAAGTTATATAATTGAAAAAAAGCCATTGGGAACAGCAGGCATTCTTTCAATTATTAACAATTTGAAATGTAAAAACTTTATATTTTCTAATTGTGACACGATAATTAACTTTGACTATAATGAAATTCTTGATTTTCATAAAGTTAATAAGATTGATTTGACAATAATATGTTCATATCAAAACATTGATATAAATTATGGAGTTTGTAATGTTTATAAAAATGGAAATGTTAAGTCTATTAGTGAAAAACCTAAACTTAATTTTTTAGTAAATACTGGTGTTTATGTATGCAATTCTAAGATTCTGAATAAAATCAAGAAAAATACTTATTTGGATTTTGATGAATTGATTGAAAGACTAATAAAAAATAAATTTAAAGTGAAAATATTTCCAATTCATTCAAGTAAATGGTTAGATTTTGGAACTATAGAAAATTTTTATCATGCTGATAGTATCATATCTAATTTAAAATAAATATATATTGATTTTTATATTTAAAGCAGATATCTCATTCTAATGGAATTTTTTGATAAATTCATTTTAAACACTATAAATTCTATTAATAAGATTGATATTTCTGAAATAAAATTAGTTATTAATGAGCTAAAATATTTAAAAAATAATTCGGGAAGACTTTTTGTTGCTGGAGTCGGTGGAAGTGCTGCGAATGCATCACATCTTACAAATGATTTTAGAAAACTTACAAGTATAGAAACTTATTGTATATCTGATAATATTTCAGAACTCACTGCTAGAATTAACGATGACTCTTGGGAAAACAGCTATAAAGGTTATTTGGAAATATCAAAATTTAACTCAAATGATGTTTTGCTAATTTTATCTGTAGGTGGCGGTTCAAAAGAAAAAAAAGTAAGTCTAAATTTAGTTGAGATTATCGATTATGCAATTTTAAAGAAAGCTAAATCTATTGCTGTTGTATCTAACTTAGGAGGTTATGCTAAAGAAAAATGTGATTACTGTATAACTATAAATGTTGATGATAAATCACTTATAACCCCAATTTCAGAGACTTTACAAGCTTATGTATGGCATTTATTAGTGTCTCATGAACAACTAAAATCTCATCAAACAAAATGGTAACTTTGAATGACTTCACTAAATAAGTTAAAAATTAATATTTATGTTGATGGGCCTAACATCAACTCATTATCAAAGTTGAATAACCTTAGGGAGGTAAAAGGTTTTACAACTAATCCCACACTAATCTCAAAAATGAATATTTCTTATTCAAAATATGCCCATAAATTTTTAAAAATTGTAAAAAAAAAGAGTTCTTCGTTTGAGGTTATTGCTGATAATAAAAAAAATATGCTTAAAGAAGCTCTAATTATCTCAAAATGGGCAAAAAATATTTATGTAAAGATACCAATAGTTAACTCTAAAGGATATTCTACTGAAAAAGTCATTCAGGAACTCTCTAAAAATAATGTAAATTTAAATATCACTGCTATTTTTACAAAAAAACAATTAGATATTGTTAAAAGAAGTATTCTCAAAGAAACGAAAGTCATTGTTTCAATTTTTTGTGGAAGAATTGCAGACACTGGTAGAGATCCTGTAGAGTATGTTAAGTATGCAAAAAAGATCTTTAAAAATTATAAAAATGTTCAAATATTATGGGCTTCACCAAGAGAGGTTTTGAATATTTTTCATGCAGAGAATTCTGGGTGTGATATCATTACAATTACTGAGGATCTTTTTAAAAAATTATCTAATTTAAATAAGAACTTACATCAGTTTTCTGTTGATACTGTAAAAATGTTTGTTAATGACGCAAAAAAATCAAATTTGAGAATTAATGACTACTAAATTTTTTATTACTGGTGGGGCAGGTTATATAGGTAGCAGAATGGTTAATCATTTTCTTCATTCAGGTAATAAGGTAACCGTATATGATAAATGTTACTTTGGAAAAAACCATCTTCCATTTACAAATCCAAATTTTAATTTAATTCAAGAGGATATTAGAGATATAGATAAACTAAACTCTTCTTGCTCAGGACATGATATATTTGTACATTTAGCATGCATTTCTAATGATGCCTCTTTTGAATTGGATGAGAGTTTATCTAAGTCTATTAATTATGATTGTTTTGAAGATATCGTATTAACAGCAAAAAAAAATGAATTAAAAAGATTTATTTATGCATCCTCAAGTTCTGTGTATGGTGTTTCAGATAAAAAAAACGTCACTGAAGATCATGATTTAGTACCACTGACACTTTATAATAAATTTAAAGGTCTTTGTGAACCTATTTTAAGTAAACATACAGATGGTGACTTCGTTGGTGTCACCTTCAGGCCTGCTACTGTATGTGGCTATTCTACTAGAATGAGATTTGATCTATCTGTGAATATTCTTACTAATCACGGATTTAGCAATGAAAAAATATTAGTTTTTGGTGGTAATCAGCTAAGACCAAACCTACACATTCAAGATTACATAGATTTTGTAGATTTATTATCAAAAGTCGACTCATCTAAAATTCAAAATGAAATTTTTAACGTTGGATATGAAAATTTATCAATTCTTGAAATAGCTAATAAAGTTAAAAATATTTTGGAAAAAAAATTCAACAAAACTGATATTAGAATTCAAATTGAAACATCTAATGACCCAAGGTCTTATCATATTGACTCTTCAAAATCCAAAAATATTTTAGGTTTTTCACCCAAATATGACGTTAGTTTTGCTATAAATGAACTTTGTGAAAAGATAATAAATAATGAATTTGAAGATACTTTTGATTCTAAATATTTTAATGTTAAACATTTGTTAAAAAATAAAGTTGTTTAACCTAAGTTATGCATAAGCTTTTTAATGAACTATTTTTAATTAACAGATCTCTCGCTGGTGATGAAAATAGAAAAACTTTGAATATTTTAAAAAAATATAATAAAGAATTAAAAATAAATTCTTTTAAATCAGGTGGGAAGATAGAAAATTGGAAGATTCCCAACGAGTGGAAAATAAAAGATGCTTATATATTAAATTCTAAAGGTAAAAGAGTTATAGACTATAAAGATAATTTTCTTCATGTAGCTTCTTATTCTATTCCTTTCAAAGGTTACTTGAATTGTAAGGAATTAAAAAAAAAACTATTTACAAAAAAAAACTCATATGATGCTATACCCTATAAAACTCTCTATTATTCTAATGATTGGGGATTTTGTGTCTCTAAAAAACAACTTAAGAATTTTTTTAAAGACTCAAATGAAAGATTTTTTATTTGTATTGATAGTAGTTTTAAAAAAGGAAAAATGGATTATGGAGAAGTTTTACTAAGAGGGCGTTCAAAAAGAGAAATTATATTTTCAACTTATATTTGTCATCCAAATCTAGCAAACAATGAATTATCTGGACCAGTACTAGCCTCAGAATTAATTAATAAATTAAAAAAAAAAAGACTAAGATATACATTAAGGTTCCTTTTTTTAACTGAAACCGTTGGTGCAATTGCATATATTAATAAAAACTTTGATGACTTAAAAAAAAATTTCTTAGCAGGTTATATTTTAACTTGTGTAGCGGGCCCTGGAAAATTATCTTTATTAAAGTCAAAATATGGTAATTCTTTATCTGATAAATATGCTATAAAAACTCTAAAAGAATTAAATTTAAAGTTTAAAGAGTTGAATTTTCTTAATAGGGGAAGCGATGAACGACAATACTCATGGCCCAACACAAATCTACAATTTTCATCAATCATGCAATCAAAATACGGTGATTACAGGGAATATCATTCATCTTTAGATAACTTAAATTTTATTAATAAAAAATCTTTCGAACTTTCTTTGAAGGTTTATGATAAAATCATTAATAATATTAATTCAAATTATTTTCCAAAATCTACAACTAAATTTGAACCTAAAATGGATAAATATGTTGATTATGAGAAAAATTATAATGAAATTAAAAATATACTTAATTTTTTATCTTATTGTGATGGCATGAATGATTTATCTTATATAACATCCAAAATAAAAATTAATAATGAAAATACTTTAAAAATATTTAATTTTTGTTTAAAAAAAAAATTGATTTCTATTTAAATGAATAACAAATCTAAACTTTTTTTAGTTACAGGTGGCTGTGGTTTTATAGGCAGCCATATGGTTGATAAGCTAATTAAATTAAATCATAAGGTAATAGTAATTGATAATTTATCCGGAGGGTTTTTAAAAAATATAAAGTTACATCTTGAATCAAAAAAACTAATATTTTTAAAAAAAAATATCAAAGATCTTAAAAAGAGCTCTTTATTAGATAAAGTTGAATATGTTTTTCATTTTGCTGGAAAAGGAGATATAGTTCCTAGCATAGAAAAACCTTACGAATATTTTTTTAATAATGTTCATTTAACCCTTAAGCTACTTACTATATTAAATATAAAGAAAATACAAAAATTTGTTTATGCAGCCTCATCATCTTGTTATGGGTTAGCTAAAACTCCAACAAATGAAACCAATCCAATAAATCCACTATATCCTTATGCTCTGAGTAAATATCAAGGTGAACAACTTGTTATGCATTGGCATAAAGTCTATAAGTTAAAATGTAACTCATTAAGAATTTTTAACGCATATGGCCCTAGAGTCAAAACAACTGGTGCATATGGAGCTGTATTTGGTGTTTTTTTCAAACAGTTATTAGAAAATAAACCTTTAACAATTGTAGGTAATGGTAAACAAAAACGAGATTTTATATATGTGACAGACCTAGTAGATGCTTTTTATGAAGTTGCAATTAAAAAAAATAACTATGGAGAAATTTATAATTTAGGATCCGGAAAACCCCAATCAATTAATAAACTCGCCGGATTAATTAATGGAAAAAAAAGAGTGTATTTACCGTCAAGGCCAGGTGAGCCAAAAATTACTTATGCTAATATTGATAAAATTGTCAAAAAAATTGGTTGGAAGCCAAAGGTTCCATTTAACCTTGGAGTAAAGGAAATGTTAAGTAATATAGATTACTGGAAAAATGCACCTTTATGGAACAAATCTAAAATCAATAAAGCAACAAAAATTTGGTTCAAATATATGAGTAAGTATGAGTAATAATAAAAATTTTCAATTTTTAGAGAGGTATAAATTTAAAATTAAAACTCAAAAAGCATTTCAAAAAATTTCTTCACGTAAAAAATTCATACAATGCCATGGTGTATTTGATGTCGTTCACCCAGGTCATATTAGACATTTTTTATATGCTAAAAGCTTGTGTGATACTTTATTGGTTAGTATTACCTCTGATAAATTCATTAAAAAAGGCACTTATAGACCTCACATTCCTGAGAAATTACGTGCACTAAACTTAGCCGCTATGGAAATGATCGATTATGTAATAATAGATAATAATGAAGAACCATTAAATTTAATAAAAGCAATTAAGCCAAATTTTTTCGCAAAAGGTTTTGAGTATGGTTCTGATAAAATTTCAAAAGCAACTGAAAAAGAAATGAATTGCTTAAATTCATATGGTGGAAAAATGATTTTTACTCCAGGTGATCATGTTTATTCCTCATCGAATATTATTGAAAATAGTAATTTAAAAATATCTGAAGAAAAGCTAATTTCATTACTAAGATCTAATAAAATTACAAAAGACTCATTACTTAAAATAATTTCTAGTTTTAAAAATTTAAAGTGCCATGTCATTGGTGACATGATTATTGATACATATACTAGAACGAAATTAATTGGTGGCTATACCAAAACACCCACCCCAAGTGTTCAAGAAATTAATCATACAAATTATGTTGGAGGTGCTGGTGTAGTGGCTGAGCATTTAAATTCAGCTGGAGCTAAAGTATCCCTTACTACTGTTATCGGAAGAGATAATTTTAATAAATTTATTAAAAAGAGTCTTTCTAAAGATATAAAAAATAATCTTTTATTTGAAGAGGGAAGACCTACAACTAATAAAAATGTTATTATTTGTGAGGATCATAGACTTTTAAAAATAGATAAATTAGATAATAGAGTAATATCTACTAATACTTTATTTGAGATTAAAAAACTTATCAAATCAACAAAATCAGACATAGTAATATTAGCAGATTTTAGACATGGTATTTTTAATGAGTCAACAATAGAAGCAATTGTAAGCTCAATATCTAAAAAGGTGTTTAAAGTTGCAGATAGTCAAGTTGCAAGTAGATGGGGCTGTATTACAGATTTTAAAAATTTTGATTTACTTACTCCTAATGAAAAAGAAGCAAGATTTTCTCTTGCCGATCAAGACTCAACTGTTGGCAAACTCTCTGAAAAATTAAGAAAAAATACCAATTGTAAAAATTTAATTTTAAAACTTGGCTCGAAAGGAGTTTTTTGCACCACTTCTGAGAATCCTAAAAATAGCTATTTTTCTCTCGATAGTTTTACGACAAATTCAATTGACCCAGTTGGTGCAGGTGATGCACTTCTTGCTTATTCATCTTTAGCACTCAAATCGTCAAAGTGTTTGATTTCATCTGCTATTATAGGTTCCTTTGCTGCTTCCTTAGAATGCAAAAAAGATGGTAATGTGCCTATTAAAGTTGAAGAAGTTTCTAATTTAATTAACGATTATTTTGAAAAGATAGATAGTGTCTAATGAAAATTTTAATTGTTGGACTTGGAAATCAAGGTAAAAAAAGAATAAAGTATTTAAATAAATATCAAGTTTTTGGATCCTATGATCCTTATTCTAAGTCTGCTACCTTCAATAAAATTTCAAAAATACCCTTAGATAAATTTGATACTGTATTTATTTGTACCCCAGATCAAAAAAAATATGAATTAGCAAAATTTTTTATACAAAATTATAAAAATGTATTAGTTGAAAAACCATTTTTAATGGACTTAAAAAAAGCTAATTATCTTTATAGTCTTGCTAAAAAAAATAAAACTCTTCTGTATTCAGCTTATAATCACAGATTTGAACCAAACATAATTAAAATTAAAAAAGATGTTAATAACTATAAGAGCAAGGTTTATTACATCAAATTATTTTATGGAAATGGTACAGCTGCAGATGTTTATAAAAGTACTTGGAAAAATATTGGCTTGGGTGTGATATCTGACCTTACCCCACATTTATTAGATACTTTAATTTTTGTTCATGGATATAAAAAAATTTCAAAAATTAAAATCCATACTCTCTCTAAATTCGAGAATAAGTCATTCGATCATTTCATAATTTCATTCAATTATGGAGATATATTCATTGAATTAGAGGTATCTTATTGTTCATGGAAGAATAATTTTAGATATGAAATTTACTCAAAAAAACATTCATTCCATATTGAATCTTTAGATAAATGGGGACATTCCTCATATAAAAGATTTTTTCGAAAATTCCCATCCGGTAATCCACAAAAATATATGATTAATAAAAATAATACATCAGATCGTACATGGAAATTAGAACATTCTTTTTTCTCAAAAAACATTAATAATTTAAAAATTAATATACAAAGTTATAAAAGGGACAAATTTATAATAAATTTTTTAAATAAAATTAAAAAATTAATAAATAATTAAAATGATTTCAAGAATTGGTTTTATCGGCTTAACCCATTTAGGTTTTATATACTCACTGGCTGCAGCAAAAAAAGGATTTAAAGTTATCGCATTTGATTTTGATAGAGATTTAATTTTTAATTTAAATAATAATAAGCTCCATATAGATGAACCTGGAAGTAAATCTATATTAAAAAACTATAAAAAAAATATACATTACACTCCTGATTTGCGTGAGATATCTCAATGTGATATTGTTTTTTTTTCTTATGATACACCTACTAATGATAAATTAGAAAGTGATATAAATTTAATAAAAAACAAAGTAAAAAATTCTTTAAAAGAAATTAATAAAAAAAGCTATTTTATTATTCTAAGTCAAGTAATACCTGGCTTTACTGAAAAAATAAATTTTCCTAAGAAAAATTTATTTTATCAAGTTGAAACTTTAATTTTTGGAAAAGCTATAAAAAGAGCTCTTTACCCAGAGAGAATAATAATTGGATATTCCAATAACAAAATACCATTAATATTAAGTAATTTTTTTCAAAAGTTTTCCAATAATATAATAATTACAGACTATGCAACTGCTGAGCTATCAAAAATATCAATAAATCTTTATCTTTCCTCTACACTTGCAACAACAAATACTATTAATGAATTATCAAAAAAATTAAATACTAATTGGGGTGATTTAAAATCAATTTTATCCTTAGACAAAAGAATTGGTAAATATTCTTATCTAAATCCTGGTTTGGGCTTGAGCGGAGGAAATATTGAGAGAGATCATTTAAATTTTATAAATCTAAGTAAAAAAAATAATACTAATGCATCATTGATAAAAGTTTTAATTCAAAACTCAAAAAAAAATAGAATCCAATTTCTTAATATCTTAAGAGAAAAAATTAAAAATCACTCCACACTTTTAATTTATGGTTTAACTTATAAAGAAAATACTCATTCAACTAAAAATTCAATAGCATTAGACATAATTAAAATATTTAAAAATAAATTAAAAATTTTTTATTATGATAAAAATCTATTACAGCGATCACAAAATATTTTACTAAATTATTATGATTTCAAATCCAAACAAAATAATAACATAAATTACCTAATTATTTTGCACAAACCCCTAAATACTCATATTTTTAAAATTTTAAGACATATAAATTCAAAAAAAAATTATTTTATATTTGATCCATATAATTATTTAGATAGTAGTCTCATTAATAATAAATTTAAAAAAGAATATTATTATAGTCTCAAAAAATGAAAACTCTTATATTAGGAAAAAATGGTTTTATAGCTAAATCTTTTAAAAATTATGTTTCAAATGAAAAGAATAATTTTAAATTTATTTCAAAAAAAGAGATAAATCTTTTAAAAAAAGCTGACGTAAAAAAAATAAATAATTATCTTAATAATTATAAAAAAATTATATTTATTTCTGCTATAGCACCTGCCAAAAACATGGATGATCTAAATGCTAATATTATAATGATCTCTAATTTTTTTAATTATGTTGATTTTAAAAAAATATCCCATTTTATGTATATTAGTTCTGATGCTGTTTATTCTGACACAAAAAAAACAATTTCTGAAAGCTCAGAAACTTCCCCGAATAGTTACCATGGACAAATGCATTTGATTAGAGAAAATATTATTAAAAATTATTTAAATAAAAATAATATTTGTATATTAAGACCTACTTTGATTTATGGACCTGGAGATACACATAATGGATATGGTCCAAATCTCTTTAAAAAATTAATTTTAAATAAAGAAAAGATTAAATTATTTGGTAATGGGTCTGAAAAGAGAGATCATATCCATATTAATGATGTTATTACTTGTATCTATAAATCTAATTCAAATTCTATCTCTGGCACTTTTAATGTTACTTCTGGTGAAGTTATTTCATTTAAGGAAATTGCTGTGAAAATAAATAAAAAATTTAAGAATCAATCTAAAATAATTTCAATAAAAAGAACTCAAAAAATGCCCCACTTAGGTTATAGATTTTTATCAAATAAAAAGATCAAGAATAAATTATCTTTAGAATTTATGAATTTTGATAAAGGCTTAAACTATTTATAATTCCATAAATGGATATACAAGATTTACCTAAATATGAAAAAATAATTATTACTGCTAGAATAAAAAATTATGATAATGTTTTAAATTATAGTTACTCAGATATAACCAGTAAAATTATTGACTTAATAATCACTAAATTGAAGCCCAAAAACATTTATGTACCATCTTTTAATTATGATTTTCTAAAATCAAAATACTATGACTATACTAATTCAAAATCTCAAATTGGCAGATTTTCTGAAGAATTTAGATCTAATTACTCTAATAATAGAAATTATGACCCAGTTTTTAGTTATACCTCTTTATATTCTGATAAAATTAAGAGTGAATGGTGCAAAGTTGCCTTTGAAAAAAATTCATTTTTTGAAAACATTGAAAGTAATAATTATTTAGTTATTAACATAGACTTACCTTACTTCACTTCAACATTAATACATTATCTGGAAAAAAAACATAAGGTGCCATATAGATTTGATAAATTATTTACTGGTGAGGTTATGTCTAATAATGTTAAATTTAACTTAAACTATAGCTACTATGTTCGGGATATTAATAAAAAATCTATATATTTAAGTGATAAAATCGAATCTCTACTTAAAGACAAAAATATTTTGAAAAATTCATTTATATTTAATCTTAAATTTGATTGGTATTTTTCAAGTGACTTAATTAATGAGTTATCTCATAAAATTAGTAAAAATAGTGAATATTTAATATTTAATGATTGAAGAAATAAAAATTACAAATAAAGATATCAAAAATCTTAAACTTAGAAATTTTGAAAAATTTAAAATTGATAAAAAAAACTATTCCAAAACGATAGTCTTGAAACCATGGGGTTATGAATATTTAATTTATGCAAATAATGATTTAGCTATATGGATATTACACCTTAATAAAAAAAATGAATGTACATCTTTCCATTCCCATTTTTATAAAGACACATCATTGTTTGTATTAAAAGGAAAAATTAACTTTAAATCATATGATAAAATAATGGTCATTAAGGAGGGTAGTGGAGTAAGAATTAGTAAAAAAACATTTCATCAATCAATTAACATATCTAATTCTGATACAATTATCATGGAGATTGAGACACCAAATATTAAAAGAGATTTAATTAGATTTAAAGATAATTATGGAAGAGAAAATCAAGGATATGAAAAAAATCAATTAATTTCTAGAGATTTAAATAACTATAATTACATTAAAAATAATTCCCAAAATGTTTATTTAAATAAAAGTAAAATATATGGAAATTATACAATTTTTTTTTCAAAAGATTATTCTTCTATAAATTATAATAATTATTTTGCACTCCTTAATGGTAACTCAAAAAAAGATAAATCAATAAAAAAAGGATTTATTTTTGAAAAAGTACAAAAATTAAATGATAAAGATTTTACTGATCCATTATTCTTATCAATTGAAAGAGATCATGACAAAATACCAATTTCTGATTTACTTATTAAGCATCTAGAAAATCACAACATTAAAAATATATTTTGTGTTATAAATGACTCAAACATTCACTTAATTGATGCAGTATCACAAAATAAATCTTTTGATATAAAATTTTATAATACTTCAGAAAATTGTATTTATTCTGCTCTGGGATATGCAAATTATACTAATGACATAGCCACTGTTATTTTACCAAATGGTAAAGTTTTTTTTGATGCTATTTCTGGTATAGCCTCTACACATTTAGACTCAAAAAAAATGCTGATAATTTTTGGACAAAGCAATAAAGATAACAAAAATATTTCTAGGCAAGTTTTTTCAAAGTCTTTTGATTTTTCCTCGACACTAATTAAGCTCACTAAGTTTTACAAAAGAATTACAAATGAAAACAGTATTTCAAAAGATATAGAACAAGCAATTTACAATACAAAATCTAATAGACCTGGTGTGTCTGTTTTAGAAATTCCATTAACATTACAAGGAAAAGTATTGAATTTAAATAAATCTATGTCTTTTAAACCTATGACACAAAATATAAAGTCTATTGAGTCAGAGTTTTTAAAAATAAAAAAATTAAATAAACTTTTACTAAATTCAAAAAAACCAGTAATTGTTTTAGGCAATGGTGCCAATACCATTGAGACAAGAAACATTATAAATAAATTTATAAAAACTTTCCCAGCAATTTTTTTAACTACGAGAAGAGGTTCAGATTTAATTGATTTTAACAATAGGAAGTATTTTGGAAGGGTGGGTGTTTATGGAAATAGATCTGCGAATATTATTATCAATGAAAGCGATTTAGCTATTTTTATTGGATGCGGCCTTAAACAATCTTTAACAGGTAGAAACTTAAAAGATTTTTGTAAAAATTCACACTTGGTTTCAGTTGATATAGATAAAAAAGAATTAACAAATAACAAATTAAAAATTGGTTTAAAAATTAATATGAGTTCTTTCGAGTTTATTTCAAATTATTTAGAGAAACCTATATATAAAAAACTATTTATTGATTGGGAGAGACTATGTAAAAATATTCAAAGTAAAAATAATTTCGATAATGAAGGTTATAGGAACACTAAAAAGTTAAACCCCTATATTTTTTTTAAAAAACTCTCTGATTTCATACCTAATAAATCAGCTATTTTTGTTGATGGTTTAGAAATTACAAATTATTTTATCCAAGGTTTTGAAAATAAAAAGGATCAAAGGATATTTTTTTCAACAAGTTTGGATCAGAAGGGTTTTGCACCATTGGCTATTTTGGGCGTACCCCATTTAAGAAATGATATTAAATTAATATCTTTGACAGATTACTTATCTTTTATGAACTTATTTAAGGACGAAGAAATAATTAGAGATAATAAAAATTATAAGACTTATTTTATTTTATTTAATATTCATAACTCTGCAGTAAGGGGTACCCAAAAAGACTTTTTTGGCGACAGAATCATTGGCTCTGAAAAAATCATTGAAGATCGAACTTTAATTAAAAAGTTTGCAAATAATTTAAAATTTAAATTTTTTGAAATCAGTCTTAAAAGCTTTAATTTACGAAAGATAAATTTTAATTTAAACAATATTATAATAGTTGACTGTGATGATAAAACTTCAATCCAACCTAAAATTAACTTTACTCAAACTAATGATGGAAATTGGATTGCAGATCCATTATATAAAATGTACCCTTACAAATAATTTATATGACAAATAAAATTAGATTAGCAGATTACGTAATGAAATACCTAAAAGATAAAGGTGTTAAAGACGTATTTACGGTGAGCGGTGGTGGTTCCATTTGGCTTTGTGATGCTCTTGAATTAAGTAATATTAATTATGTTTGTTGTCATCATGAACAGGCTGTTGGTTATGCTGTAGAAGGATATGCAAGATCAAATAATAAAGTTGGTGTTGCTTTAGTTACAACAGGTCCAGGTGGAACAAATATTATGTCAGCTGTATCAGCTTGTTATGTAGACTCTGTACCTACAGTTTTTATATCAGGACAAGTATACCAAAAACAAACTAGTGCTGGAACAGGTTTAAGACAAAAGGGAGTGCAAGAAACTAATATGATTGAAATAGTAAAATCTAACGTAAAATATGCACATATGTTGACTAATCCCTATGAAATAAAAGAAGTCCTTGATCATGCTTTTCAAAAATGCCAAGAGGGAAGGCCAGGTCCCTGTTGGATTGATATCCCCGGTGACATTCAAAACACATACATAGATATAAAAAGACTTAAAAGTAAATTTAATAAAAAAAAACAAATCGAGCCCATTTCAAAATCTGAACTAAAAAAAGTTGAACTTGTTAGTAAATTAATTTCAAAATCAAAGAAACCAATTTTTCTATTTGGACATGGTTGTAGAATTAGTAAATCTGAGAAAATTACTAATCTTTTAATTAAAAATCTAAAAATACCTTTTGGTCTAACTTGGAATGCCTCAGATTTTTTAGATAATAATCATAGCTTATTTATTGGTAAACCAGGAACATTCGCAGAGAGAGGTTCAAACTTTATTGTTCAAAGTAGTGATTTAATAATTGTAGTTGGGTCGAGGTTGCCATTTATGGTTACAGGCTATGATTCTAGAGATTTTGGCAGAAATGCTAAAATTGTAATTGTTGATATTGATAAAAATGAATTAAAAAATAATCAAGTTAATAGTCATCTAAAAATTAATTTGGATGCTAACCTATTTTTACAGAGATTGAATAAAGTTATTTCTAAAAAAAGTTATGATAAATTATTAATTGGTAATTGGATAAATTATTGTAAATCCATTAGATTAAAGTACCCAATTTTGACATCTAAACAAATAAACCAAAGAAGATATGTTAATTCATATTATTTCATTTCATGCTTCCCTAATATTTTTAAATCAAAATATCAAATAATAACAGATATGGGTTTGTCTTTTGTTGGCACTCACCAAGCATTAAAGGTATCAAAAGGTCAAACCCTATATACAAACTCTGGTCATGCCCCTATGGGGTGGGGTTTACCAGCCGCAATAGGTGCTTATTTTGCTAATAAAAAAATAAAAACTATATGTTTTACTGGAGATGGGGGGTTAATGATGAACTTACAAGAATTAGCAACTGTTATGCACCATAAAATACCAATGATTATTTTTATTTTTAATAATGGAGGGTACCTTACAATTAAACAAACCCAAGAATTAGGATTTAACTCAAGAATTATGGGAGCGAATAATAAATCGGGATTATCATTTATCAT